>OGVO01000192.1_pt1 | contig 11601 bp, 24 predicted proteins | sample 1575771 | NCBI WGS metagenome assembly OGVO01 (sample SAMN07581527, study PRJEB24739) | freshwater metagenome | place: Singapore | collected 2015-01 | reverse complement strand
GTTTCCCAGTCACGATACACACCGAGAAGTCGAGCCTTGAGGACATACTAACGTCAATGCTTGGTGAAAAGATGAGACAAACCGCAGATGTCTTTATCATTGACTACGGTCAACTCATCCAAACAGCTAATGACACGGAGTACGACACAATGCGCAAAATGGCAGTCTCACTCCAGAATTTCGCAAAAAAGAATCAGGCGCCTATCATTCTCCTTTCTCAGGTCTCCAACGAATCGGCAAAGAATCCGGAAGCGAACATTATCGGGTTTAAGGGTTCCGGAGCACTTGGTGCCTCAGCTGATATTGCAATCGAACTCGTATCGGGAGAGAAAGATAAAGATGAAAAGATACGCAAATTTGCAGAAGGTGAGCCGGTGCATGTGCGCGCCTGTATCAAGAAAAACCGCCACGGTAGAATTGGTGAAATAGATTTTCTATTCCATGGTCGCACCGGCATCTTTACTGAAACCAATGCGGTTGAACTGGAACACAAACAACACCAGAAAGATTTTCACGAATTCATAAAATGAACAAGGTACACTTTTCTAGCAAAACTGACATGTGGTCAACTCCACAATACATTTTTGACGAACTAAATCGAGAGTTTAGTCTTGGGGTTGATGTATGTGCGACACCAGAGAATGCAAAGTTGCCACACTTCTTCACAAAAGAAATGGATGGTTTATCTCAATCTTGGATTAATAAAAGATGTTGGATGAATCCACCATACGGACGCGAAATTGGTAAATGGGTTGAAAAAGCAGATGTGGGGGGGGCAGAAGTGGTTGTTGCATTATTGCCTGCTCGGACCGACACAAGATGGTTTCACGACCATATCTACAAAAGACACGAAATTCGGTTTATTCGTGGGCGTTTAAAATTTGGCGATTCAAAGAATTCAGCGCCATTTCCTAGTATGATTGTCATTTTTAAAACACAATGAACATAACCCACTACGATTACTGTCAGCAAACATTAACACTCAAAGCAAACATTGAGCATTCGTTTCTTGCGCTTGGCGAAAGATTGAAAAAGATACGCGATCAGCGCCTGTATGAACCGTCGTGGACATCATTCTACGAATACTGTGAGGAAATGAAGATGAACGAGAGCACCGCCTCGCGCCTCATAGGCATCTACGAAAAGTTTATTCTCGAGTACCATTTTGAACATCAGAAGTTACTTGAAGCAGGTGGCTGGTCAGTCATCTCTGAATGCTTACCGGTTATCAAGAGTAAGAACGACGCAGAAGAATGGCTCCACAAAGCAAAGACACTTTCGCGCGGAGATTTACGCAAAGAACTTAAAGAGAAAAAGACTGGTATCACCGAAACGGGTTGTCGACATGACTACTATATGTTGCGTGTGTGTAGAAAATGTGGTGAAAAGACACGCGTATATGATGATGTGGATAACTCACGCTTGCAATCGTAAACAGATTTGTATACAGTATAGGTAGACGTATGCAACGGATGGGGTATTCAATCAGACAGCGATGAGCTGGTCACTAAGCACGCACTGTCTCATTTGCCAGCTGACACCGTACCCCACCCCTTGCATACGCACATTAATAAACAACAGCATGAATAAAACAAAAAGGAAGGTAGATAAGATGATGCGCGTCAGTGCAGAAACTCACGCGCTTCTCATTAGGTTAGCTCGAGAGAGACATCTCACAGTCGACGAGCTAATCATGCTCATGCTCAATCGCCTCACAAAATGAACTCACTTGTTATACAAACAGTCATCACGGTATTCGATGACAAAGGTGAAATGGTCAAAGAGTATACGACCGATGTAGCACGCGACGTGTTCGGTGCAGTAGATTGTGAAGGTGCATTTGGACTCCATGACGAAAAACTTGGACCCATTGCACGTGAGATTAGCGACATGGTTGTACGGAACGCGAGTACGGTTCCTGACCTAGACGACTTCTAACATGGCACGAGAAGCAGACCTACGTTATGAGCCAAAGGCTAAGGAGATGGTGAATGCAATATGTATTCCAGATGACCCGAGGCTGTTCATAACAATCATTGACAACTACATTGAGGAAGATACCGAAACAACTTCTGGAGGAGATACTGAGCGATCCGTTCTACAAGAGATGCGCGCTGGAGAGTAATGAGTGTGCCGGACGGATTACGTTCGAACATGCAATTATCTTCAAGGGAAGTCAGTTAAACGAGAAGTGGGCGATAGTTCCGCTTTGCGCAAGACACCACGAGGTCGACCATTTCCAAGACAACGGACTGCTCGACAAAGAGCGAAATGTCTGGGTCGCACTCAACCGCGCCACAGAACAAGAGCTCATCGCAGTCAGTAAGGCAATAGATTACCGCAGACTAAAACGCACATTGAATGAAAAATACGGCACATATCACGCTCAAGGGTAATCCGATATCAGTGAATCAGCTCTACCGCGGGCGCCGATTCCTTACCAAAATAGGTAAGGACATCAAGGAAGCCAACTACTACACCGCTAAAGCACAATGGCCATACCGACCATTTGAAGAAGCAGTAAAAGTCACGGTTCGCTTCACGTTTGGAGATAAACGCCGGCATGATATCGACAACTGCCTCAAAGCGGTACTCGATAGTCTCACTGGCGTACTCTGGGTAGATGATAGTCAGATAGCCGAACTCAACATTACTAAGTGTTTCGACCCTAAAAATCCAAAAGTGGATTTGTGGGTAGAACCCACGGCCGACCCATACAGCCAATAAGAGAATGGTTAATAGACACAACAATGAAAAAGACAATCATTATTCTTGCAGTTCTTGGTCTCTTTACGGGACACACCGCCTACGCCGCTGTCTATAACGACGACAAGCCAGGTACCCATATCGTAGATGGTAAACAGGTACGTGGATATGTAGGTTCAACCAACCTTGTTGGTCAGACAGTTGGTGGCTATGTTATCGCTGAAAAGCGTCCGAAGGGAAAGATTGACGCAGGGAATTTCGAGGTACGTAATATATTGCGCCGCCTTCTCGAAAGCGATCGCCCTGACTTCATCGAGATGGTCAAGCGCGCCGGCATTCGTTACGAGTAGTTCGATTCTGGGCCTTTACGGGCCTAGTATTCGGTCTATCAACTAACCTACATCAAATGAAAAGAGAAATTAAGTTTAGGGCGTGGGATAAGAATAAGGGATATTTCCTTTCACACAGTTACGTCTGTGAGTTTCTTGGAGATATGATTATGAACCCAAAAGACCATATTGTGATTATGCAATTCACAGGTCTCAAAGACAAGAACGGTGTTGAGATATATGAGGGGGATGTAGTACTGATTGAAGTTGCTGGTCTTGGCATACAAAAATGTAGGACGGAATATGACGAATATGAACAACGCATTGTCGCTAAATACGGATGCTCAAATATGAAATTACATAGCGGAGTTGAAGTCATCGGCAACATCTACGAACACCCCCACATCATTACCAACGGAGATATAAAGTAATACCATGACAAAAAAAGAATCATTACAATTAAGCATTCTCGGATTAGTACTAGTTTCAGTTGCATTTAGTGCGCTGGGGTCACTTGTTTCTGTGTTGGAGAGATTGTCGGAAAAAAGTGGTTGTGTCTACAAGAGTTACGCCACGAAATATAACCCACCATATAGACTCGGTTGTGAGTTGTTCAGGGACAGAACATTTACCAACGGAGATATAAAAGAGAAATAACATGACTAACACACCACGAACAAACTATGTAGACGCTCGTACACCAGAGGAACGAGAACGAGACTCTAAAATTACAATGACTACGACAGTTACAGATGCACCAAACACCTTTACAAAAGCTCCTGATTCATTCACTAACACACCACGAGCATGGGGAGAAATGTCTGTAAATGAAAAAGCTGTTTTGTTAGGCACGACAAACCTACAGACAATAGATGCAGTGAGTAAACTGATACGAACCATAGAGGATGAGGCGGTGAGGAGGGAGAGGGAGAGGATACGAGAGATTGTAGAATTTGAGCGAGTGCACTTTTGGGGAACGCCAGAATTAGAAAAGCAGACTAATATAAACAATATGGTGGTCGATAACATTTTACAAGCCCTCACCCCCACCAAGACAGATAACCAAACAGAGGTATGAAAGATGAAAAAATAGTATGCGTATATTGCAGTACACCGTTCACAAAAGAAATGATGGAAGTGTATGAGGGTACTTACGGTTGTGAAAGTGGTTGTTCTACTATAGAAGTGGTCGTTACATGTTCAAAATGTGGTCGTACTTGTTATGAAAAAAGTGAACTCGGCGGTGTATACGAGGAAACCACAGACCAAGAATGGGAAGAAATACTAGAACAGGCACGCAAAAACGGTTTAACAGATATAAAAATTGTACCCACCAAGAAAGATAAGCAAATAGAGTATGGCAAAAAGTAATTTACATGCAGAACTTCAAAGTAGAGCGAAGGGATACTTGTATAACAAGGGATATTGGATATGTGGTGAAGAGGTGCCAATGCCCTTAGGTATTTGCGATGCGTGGGGTATGTGCAGAAGTGCCTACCAGATAGATGGAGAAAGTTACCCTTGTATGGCTATTGAAGTTAAAGTCTCACGCTCTGATTTTCGTAGTAAGTCTCAACTGTACAAAGAAAAAAGCAGTACACCGCTAGGTAACTACCAATATGTTTTATGCCCTGCTGGTTTGATACAACCGCACGAATGTCACGAGGAATGGGGATTGCTTTGGTGGGATATAGAAAAAGAGCGAATGGTGAATAAGAAAACTGCACCGCGAATGGAAATGACAGCAAAGCAGAAGCTTGATGTTCTTATTTACTTTCTGAACAATGGAGCAAACGTAAAGCGCCCGCAACTGAACTCAATGCCAACACAAACGACATTACTGGAGTCAGCCCCCACCAACCCAGATAAGCAATAACACTATGACACAAGAACAACTAAGAGAGGAGTTTGATAAAAAGTTCGATGTAGACGTATATGCAGACAAAATAAATGCAATACTCGACTACCGTGGTATTTATGATGGCGGTAAATGCTTTAATGAGGAGGTGCAGGAACACTTCCTTGAACCTTTCTATCAGTATCTCCTCTCCGCAGTCTCCAAAGCAGAAGTCAAAGCACGACAAGAGGGTAGGAATGAGGGGCTGAGAGAGGCGAGTGAGGTGGCTTTAGGAAAAAAGAAGGGCGTACAAATGTGTTCTTGTGGAGGTGAATTGGAACGCTCAACTGGCTTTGGAAAAGTATCATTTCCGTATCAGTGTAAAAAATGCGGTTCGTATACAGACGATAATACCGAGGTCAATCAACTATGCTCCGACATCTCCTCTGCTCTATTAGAAAAGATAAAAGAATAGTATGAACAACGTAAAACAATTCATTGAGGATGCGGTGAAAGGAGGGTGGAAATACTCCTATGAAGAACATGAGTTTTTACCAGACGGAAGTTTGGATTATGGAGCAGGAACGATTCTCCTCAGAGGGGCATTTCTTGACCCTCTCGTATGGAAAGCGGTTGGTAAGACGAGGGGGTGGTTAGAACATACGCAGGAATGTTGGGGATGTGGTTATGATGAAGGGTCGACAGATGAACCTATATACCATACTAAATGGCACCACTTCATCGACCACCTCATAGACGGCCTCTCCATAGACGAAGCATTAGAAAAGATAAAATAATAGTATGAGAAAAGCAATCGGCTACATGATGTTTTACATACGGGTATATACCGAAGTACCATTCGTTAGACTTTTCATCTGGTACATAAAGAGAGGATACGGTGCTAATTGTCCTGATTACGAAGAAAAGTGTCCATCGTGTGAAGCAAAAAAGATTGTGGACTGGCTAGAAGACCACGTCAAACTTATTAAGGGTGAGTTTTAGAAAAGATAAAGTAACTATATGACAAAGACGATAAAGGAAAATATAAAAGAGTGTGCTATAAAAATATGTGATTTGACTCGCTTTGGCCAACCAATACACCCCAACGATATTATCCCAGATATTGAATGTCTCATCTCCCTCCGTGACAAGGAGCTTAGGGAAGCGATTCTGCCAAAAGTACAGAAGTTTATAGATAAAGTGGAAAGTGGTCGAGCGAGAAGCAAGGAAACATATCAAGACATGCTTGAGATTCGTACCCTCCTCTCCACTCACAATAAGGAAAACTAGTTATGAAAAAAGAAACATATAATGCAAGAGGTTATTGTACAAATTGCGGTAGACAAAATTATCCGCAATGGGGTACATACGACGTTGGAAAGAGAATAGAAGAGTATCCATGTCCTAATTGTGGGTGCATGACATGGGTAGCAGATACGAGGATAGTCGATTCCACTCCCGATATATCACCACTATCTGACAATAAGGAATAGATATATGTTATCCTACGAAACAGCGAAGAAATTAAAGGAGGCGGGGTTTCCTCAATCTACAAACATATACAAAAACGAATGTTATGTAGAAAAAGTATCGTACGCAAATCTATTTACGGCGATGGCACACACGCTTACTATTCAAGGTAAGGAAACTGAGGTTATTGTGACTCCAACTCTCGAAGAACTTATAGAGGCGTGTGGGAATGTGATAAACTTTAGTGTTCATAAGCTAAGAGACTGCTGGTGGGCTGGTAGTAGCGATAGAGACCGTATACAAGAAGATGAGTTACCTAGCGGTGAAGGCTCTACCCCATCCGAAGCAGTAGCAAACCTGTGGTTGGTTTTACACAGTAGGAAATAGATATGACTCACGATATTGATAAAGCACTGAAAATGATTGATGATATGGAGGAGTGTTTGAGCTACGAAACTCTTGACGTGTCCGCTGAGGGGCTACTCATATCTCGCATGACCCATGGTAAACGTATGGGCGCATCGTTCTCGTGGGCATATCTGCGTACCAACCCAGAAGCGTGGGATTATATCAACGAGATACTAGATGCACGACCAGCAGAGGTCGATGAACTTGGCATGCTAAAAACAATGCTCCATCTGTCTCGTGGAGTGCGGCTACCTATGAGAGATATTGTTCAAAATACCCATACTTATCAAATACGATAATGAATATATATGAATCTTACAAATAAACAGAAGAACGAACTGGTTGTGTGGCAATATTTTATGCCACAAAGCATTAAGTGGGAAAAATACACCCCAAGAGACATAGAACTGTTTTTTGAATGGAGTGAGCAGGGAAAACATAAAGACAGAAAACAATACGGAGACCTATCGTATTTTGAAGCATTGAGGCAGGGTAAACGTTGGGCCGGTATCCATATACACGAGATGTATGAGCCGAGCATTTTGGAGGGTTCGGTATCGTATTTCACTTTACTTGGTGGTTATGCACAAAAAAATAAAAACCCTTGGTGGTGTTTTTGGAAACCGCGCCACTATTACACACACGTACCAGTTCCTAGGGAAGTTGTAGAGTTTATGAAGAAAGAGATGTTTAAGGGAAAAGACGCAGAACAAATTGAAACACTCTATCAAACCATCTTGTGTGGATAGTGTATCGAGTAATATATGTTATAATAACAACCATGCCACTAAAAAAGGGTTATTCTCAAAAGACAATTGCACACAACATTAAAAAGGAAATTGCCTCTGGTAAGGGTCAGAAGCAAGCGATTGCAATTGCACTTGATGTTGCGCTCCGTTCCAAACAGGGAAAGAAGTAGCTATTGTGTTTGCCAATCTTGATGTGGTATAATAATCACATCATGGCACGCCCAACTCTCTACAACGAACAAATCCTAGAATATACCAAGCAGTATATTGATACCTGCGAGGATACATTTGACCCAGAATCTAAAAAGGTAAAAGTAAACATCCCAACCATAGAAGGACTAGCATATCATCTAGGGATTAACAAGGACACAATTTACTCATGGCGTAAAGAGAAGCCAGAGTTTTCCGAGCTTATTAGCAATCTTTTGGCAAAACAGGCAAAATACCTTGTAAATAAAGGACTTTCTGGGGAGTATAATCCCACAATAGCAAAAGTACTTCTCACTAAACACGGGTACACAGAGAAAACAGAAACAGATATTACATCAGGTGGAGAAAAGATACAGGTGAATGTCATCGACTATAAAACACATAACCCTGCCTCATAATTTCGTACCAAGAGATTATCAGGTTAAGTTCCTCGCAGCGCCACAGCGCTTTAAGATTTTTATTGTACACAGACGAGGAGGAAAATCAAAAACAGCTCTCAACGACCAAATACGCAAGACCCAACTTAAAAAGGGTATCTACTACTATGTACTCCCCACCTATCGTCAAGCTAAACAGGTCTTGTGGGATTCTCTCATCAATGAACATCTCCCCATGGAGATAGTTGAGAAGAAGAATGACTCAGAACTCGCCATTTACTACAAGAATGGCTCAATACAACGTTTTGTTGGGTGTGAGGATATAGATAAACACAGAGGTATATCACCCATTGATGTTGTATTTGATGAGTATTCAGAGATGTCTGAGGAAATGTGGACTGCTATTATCCAACCAGTGCTCCGTGAAAACGGTGGTACTGCATCTTTTATATTTACTCCAAAAGGCAAAAACCACTCATACAAACTACTGGAGAACGCAAAAGAAAACCCTGATTGGTACTGGGATATTAAAACAGTACTTGAAACAGGTGGTATGCCTCAAGAGGAAATTGATAAAGCTCGTAAGGAAACACCAGAAGCATTATTTAGACAGGAATATCTTTGCTCGTTCGAGGAGGGCGCAGGACAGTTCTTTAGAGGAGTTAGGAATTGTCTATATCCCGTAAATACCACCCTCCCAGAGTACGGTACATTCCAACTCGGTATAGACCTTGCTAAATACAATGATTGGACGGTTATCACACCATTCAACCTATCTAGCTTTATCGCATATCCACAGGACAGATTCAATCAGGTGGACTGGAACCTACAGAAAGCACGCATAGAAATCGCTGCGCGAAAGTTCTCTAATGCTCTATTACGCATTGACTCTACAGGTGTCGGCGACCCAGTGGTTGAAGATTTACGTGGCCGTGGATTAAACTTTGATGATGAGTCAGCGTTTAAGTTCACAGAGGAATCACGAAGAAAGTTACTGACCAACCTGTCACTTCTTATAGAACAAGGGCGTATTAAAATACCCAATGACCCAGAACTTATCAACGAACTAGAGGGATTTAGATACGAACTAAACGACGGTGGTAAGTTGCGTATCGCATCAGTGTCTAAACACGATGATAGGGTTATGTCGCTTGCACTTGCGGTATGGGGTGTAAGGGAACCTATATCAGAGACGCACGAAGAGTTCCGTATCTACAACACTTCTTACTCATAGTGTGGTATAATATATCCAATATTTCTACAACATGGCAAATAAAACACAAGAGGCCACAGTGCCCGAAGTCCAGCGAGAAGCGTGGAGCGCGGCGATAAATATTGTCCAGCGTGAGCAGAGTAATTGGGAAGAAGCAATTGTATACGTTACCGACAAGGTAGCGTTCAGGATGCGTGAACTTATCAGGATTTTCCGCAAGAACTATTGGGGTGTCTTTGATAAACCATACGATGAACTAACAGGTAGAGAGAAGACGTGGATTGGTTTGGCTATGTCCATAGTCGAAATGTATGTCAAGAACGGTGATATTGACCAAAAAGACATTTCATTCGTTGCACGAACAGAAGAGGGAACAGAAATAGCAGACCTGACCCGTCTTTGGGTTAAAGAGTATCTTTCCCGTATGTATTTCGGGGAGACACTCGATGAAGACCAGAGGCAACTTTGCATTGATGGTACGGTTGTTTGGAAGACGTGGGAAGCTGGTGGAAAAATGAATCGCCGTACAGTAGACCTGTTGAACTTCTATATCGACCCATCAGAAAAAGACATTCAGTCTGCGTATCGTGTCACAGAACGCTCGCTATTACTGCCAGCACAAATAGCTGGTATGGATTGGTACAACACCAAAAATCTTACTGGTTCAAACATTCTCTCAAAGACCGACGGCAACCGAAACAATCAGTACGGCACCTTCACAACTGGTGAATTTCGTGATGTGTGGGAGATGTGGGGAAAGATTCCTAAGTGGTTGGTAACTCTTGACAAGGAAGCGCAAGACGCACATACCGAGATTGATGGTCACGTGGTTATTTCTGGACTACAGTCTGGACAGGTTGTCTGTCATCTTATAGAGGAGAACACACGCAAAGACCGCTATGGCAATGCGATAAAACCATATGAAGAGTGGCGAATAGCCAAGGTGTCTGGGCGTTGGTATGGTATTGGTATTGTTGAACGCATACTCGCTCTCCAAGAATATCTCAACACCATTGTAAACGTTCGAAAGAATAAAGCACTAGTCTCACAACTCGGATTGTTTAAAATCAAGAAAGGTAAAGGTATCACATCCTCTATGCTCCAGCGCCTTCCTGTAAACGGAGCGATTCAGGTGCAAGACATGGATGACGTTCAACAGTTCAATGTTTCTGACGTACCAGTGTCTTCGTACAAAGACGAGGATGTGATTAAATACTGGGCAGCACAGGTGACACAAGCACAACCTGTTTCAAGTGGCGAGATACTTCCAGCTTCTGCTACGGCAACATCCGCAGCGATTTCAAACGCTAACGCAAAGTCAACCTACGTACTCTTTATGGAGGCTACGGGTCATTTCCTTACACGGCGGATGGACAGGCAAGCGCTACCCATAATGGCAAAGGAACTAAAAGAAGGTGAGCTTCTTCGTCTCGCTGGCGATGACGATATGTTCAAAGAGCTTATGGAGAGGGTTGCATTTTGGAGTGTTATGGACAAACTTGAGAACTCACCAGTAGTACCATCGGAAGAAGAGCTAAACCAGGTTATAGAAGAAGAAGTCGCCCGTCTTCGTTCGCGCCCACAGACGTTTGTAAAAAACATACAGAAAATCGTTGCTGATTCGCTTGAGGCACGCGTCAAGACCACTAACGAAGACCTAGACACGTCAGTAACGGTCAAGAACCTCATTGACATGGCTCAAATTGCTCCAGAATATCGTGAACATTCTGTACGCCTTGCTTATGACCTTCTCGGTCTCCCAACACCAAAAGCACAGCAACGAGTTGCGGAAGATACCATGGAAATACCAGAAGGAGTTGGCCCCACAACACCACAGCGTGAGATGACATCTGCCATGGTTACGCAAAATATGGTATAATATATGCCGAAAAAGAAACTCGAAAAGACCGAGAGCGAAATCTACACCGTAGAGTCGTTTGTTCATAGCGAAGCGTGGCCTGTTTTGAAACGAAAACTCCTTGATAGGATATTCGATTTACAAAACCCATTACAAATAGACGACGAAAAAGAACCCGCACAGGTTGTTATCGAGCTTCGTGCACATAAACTCGCCTCTAGCTTACTCCTTGATTGGCTTCGTGAGATAGAAGGAGCACCAGAACAAGCGAAGTTGAACTAATAGATATGTTTGATCAGGTGAGTGATCCTGTCATATCCGCGCCCTTTATCATTGACGCACTTACTATTGAGGAATTACGGCGCGGGTTAATATATACAGACAGTGACGGCACCAGTTCAGATACGTTAGATATACTAAAAGATAATGAGGTATCTAGTAGTG
>OGVO01000191.1_pt1 | contig 11602 bp, 16 predicted proteins | sample 1575771 | NCBI WGS metagenome assembly OGVO01 (sample SAMN07581527, study PRJEB24739) | freshwater metagenome | place: Singapore | collected 2015-01 | reverse complement strand
GGTGGGATAACTGTGCGTGGGGGTAACCATCTGCCGTCTGACATTTTATCTATATAGTTAAACTAAGATTTTATTTTATATAACTATAATATAATTAAATGGGAAGAAAGAATAAGTTAAAAGCTGAAAGAAAGAAAGATAAAGTATATCAGGCAAAACTGAAACTAAGAACTGTCAAACCAATCCAAGACAGAATCGATGAATTCAAAGAACAGTATCAGGGATATAAAGACGCTGACAGGCTCATATATCCTCAACTCGTTGAAGTAAAGGAAAAGCCTAAACCATCTGTTCTTGATATTCTCAGTAGATGAGTGAAATAAGATTCCGATTAAAATTTAAACGGAAAAAGTCCGTTAAAACCTCCGTTTGTTTACGATGATTAGTATAGAATTTTTATCTCATCGTATTATATATAAGAATGAGTAAATCACCTGAAGTTCATGTTGACCAACCTGATGCTGACAGCTCAGATAGTGTTGATTTTATAACAGTAAAGAAGAAGCAAATGCCTAAAGTAAGGAAACCTAAAACTGAGAAACAATTACAACAGTTCAGAGAACGATGCGCAACAAAGAGACAAGAACAATTAGAAAAACAAAAAAGAGAAAAAGAAGAGAAAGAGAAAAAGGAGTTTGAAGAATACCAAAAGTGGAAGAAACAAAAAGACAGGATGCAAAGAGTTGTAAAAGAAAAACCAGTCAAACAATTACCAGAGCCAAAAGCCAAACCAATGAAGAAGATTCAAAGACAAGTTGAGAGCGAAGAATCAGAGGACGAAGAAGAGCAAATTGAAAGAGTTGGACAAATAGACAGAGAAGAGAATGTGAAGAAAGTAACAGATGTCTTGAATGCATTTAAAAATGACATATTCGGGTTTACCCAACAACAACAACAGCAACATCACCAACAACCAGAACCACAACCACAATATCAACAGCCACAATATCAACAACCACAATATCAACAACCATCAACACCATTCAGAGATAGACCATATCAAAAGCCAAACCAATGAAGAAGATTCAAAGACAAGTTGAGAGCGAAGAATCAGAGGACGAAGAAGAGCAAATTGAAAGAGTTGGACAAATAGACAGAGAAGAGAATGTGAAGAAAGTAACAGATGTCTTGAATGCATTTAAAAATGACATATTCGGGTTTACCCAACAACAACAACAGCAACATCACCAACAACCAGAACCACAACCACAATATCAACAGCCACAATATCAACAACCACAATATCAACAACCATCAACACCATTCAGAGATAGACCATATCAAAAGCCATTCCACTTACAACAACAGTCCACAGGGGCATCAGGAATAAATATTTTCAGATAATAATATTTTAATAAAAATAAAATATTGTTGTATAATATAAATGATACGAAAAGGAATACCAAATAGAACCGTTACAAGTTCAACCTTTGAAAGCGGTTATAGATTAGACCCAATGAGAAGCGGTATCACAAGAGATATCAGACTTCCACCTAAGAAAGGACAAGCAAGAAATTATGCCATGTTTTTAGAATCACCTACTAATTACACCTATTATGATGTCCGCCGTCAATATGATTGGAAAACTGATAGAGCCTACATGAGAAAAGAAACTCCAAAGGAAGCTATAGCCAGAGCCAGAGAAGAGTATATAAAGGCTGTTGAACAAGCACGGGGAGAACCTATCACTATTCCATACATTGAAAAGATTGAGAAGTTAGCCCTTTTAGACTCGCTACAGAAAATCAATCTACCAGAAGACCAAAAGGGTTTATTGATTGAGAAATTTATGGACTTAGAAAACAAATTAGCGGACATTAAACTTCCTGATAGTATTAAACAACAAATAAGGGCTTCCGCATACAACCAATTTTTAGTCAGTCAATCAATCACGCCTGTCCAACTCATTGACCCTGACACAGGTAAACCTTCTAAACTCAGTATTACAATGGCGGGTGCCAGTGATTTAGGCGATGGAGATCCAAGTGTAATTAAGATGACTGAAATGAACACTGAAGATTTAATTAAATACTTACAACAACAAAAAGGTAAGAAAGGAAAACCAAAGGTTGAGTCTTCTGACCTTGCAGGTGCATCTTTAGCTGACCAAATACAAATGGAACAACAACAAGACGGCAGTGCTCAGGTTCTAAGAGACCAATTCTTTGAAAATCTTAAATCATTGTCAGATAAAACTTTAAGCCTTTACAGAGAATATGACTTTGAAGATTTCCCTGAAGGTTGGGTGGCCGTTAAAGATGAGATAGCAAGACGACAACAATCTTCAGGTGCAGGTTTAGGATTACAAGGAGATTCACCTTCAATCTTCAAAGACCAACCGTCCATTGAAACTTTTGGTGAAGATGATGCACAATACTCTCAAGCATATGAATACTTTAGTCAACTTTCACCTGAAGATTTTGAAAAGTATGATGTAAGAAGTCTCGAAACAGCTGATGCAAGAAGCGCATATAGAGCTTACTTAGATGTTGTCAACATGCGTCAATCAATGGAAAGAGAAGCCACATCACTATTAGATGAACTTAATCGACAACCAAAACCATCACGCGCAGAGGGAGAAGAGAAGAAACCAGAAGAAAAGAAAGAAGAAAAGAAATTATCAAAACAAGATGCAGAAAAACAAGTTAACTTTGATAGATTAAAAGCAAAATACACAACCGATAAACTTCGCAAGATGTTAGACGCTTTACCTTCATCATACAAGAAAAGTCAAAGTCAAATTCCAAAAAGAGGAGGCAGTGAAGCCGTTATTAAGTTGAGAAACTTATCAAAAGAAGTTGAAGGAATGACACCTGACGATATTTTAAGAGCTTTGATTTATGCAAGAAAACAAAACATGATTTAATTTATTTCTCCATTAAATATATAAATGCCATTAATAGAAATCATTCATAGTTCGAAGAAGAAAGATGACAAGAGATTGAAACACATCCCGAGCACATTACCACAGCCTGTCTTTAGATGGGTCTTACTTGGTGCATCAGGATCAGGTAAAAGTATGCTTATAAAGAATATATTATTAAACAAATCGTTTGGATACATTAAATACTTTGACGAAATCTATGTCTTCAACGGTTCACTTGATGATGTTGAAGAGATGAAGGAGTTAGTTGAGAAACATAAACTTACAGAAAAGATAAAAGTATTAAACAAGTTTGACAATGACAAGGTTCAGGGCTTATTTGATGATATAGAAGCGGACAATGTAAACTCTGAAAAGAAACAAAATGTATTAATGATATTTGATGACCAAGTAACAAATGGACTGTCCAAACACTCTGGAACTAACATTATTGACACCATCTATGTCAGAGGCAGACACGCTAATGTGTCCTGTATTATTAGCACTCAAAAATACATGTTATTGAATCAAAATGTTAGACAGTTAAACTTGACACATTTGACAGTATTCTATGGCACTGAAAAGAACGATTTAGAAAAGGTATCAAGTGAACATTCAGGGACTCTTGATAGTGAAGATTTATTAGCATTATTCAAGTCTCAATTGACTAAACCGTTTGAAAGTATAACAATTGATAAGAAAGCGAAACCAGAAGAACGCTTTAAGGATTCAAAGCTTGAACCTATAAAATTAAAGGATTTCACAAGAATATAAATATATTTTTCTTTAACTATAATATATCAATAGAAATGGGAGGAGCTGTAAGTGCAGTGAGAAACATTGGTGGCCGTATTTTTGACGGCATTAAGAAAGTTGGAGGCAAAGTCCTTGATGTTGCTAATACTGTTAGAGGTGGAGTAAAGAAAGGTTTTAACTTCGTTTCCAAAATACCTGTTATCGGTAATATGGTGAACAAAATAGCCGAGACACCTATACCGCTTCTTAAAGGAATGAGTATAAAAGATGTAGGGCGAGTAGCGGATAGTGCATTGGATACGGCGAACTTTGTAGGTGACATGGCAGGTCTTCGAGACAACAAACAACCCGCACCACCATCTAAACAATTGAACTTAGTAGATGTCAGTCGAATGATTGGACAAAGGGGACAAATCCAAATGCCAAGAAATAAAGGATTCATGCCTATGCCAATGCCACGGACTTTACCCCGTCGAGCTATGGCGTAAATATAGGATTTACAATTTTGGAAGTTTCGAAAAGACACTTAAAGATATAAAGATATAATTAAGTATAATTTATGCCAATCGATTATAAAAACGGTAAGATTTATAAACTTGTTAGTAATCAAACGGACGATGTTTACATTGGTTCAACATGTCTAAAGCTTTGTAGTAGAATGGCAAAACATAGATGTGATTATAAACATTTTAAAGAAGGAAAGAAACATTTCGTATCAAGTTTCGATATTATGAAGTTTGACGATGCAAAAATTCTATTGGTTGAAGACTTTCCATGTGACAGAAGAGAACAGTTGTTAAAACGAGAAGGAGAAATAATCAAGAACACTCAGAATTGTATAAATCGCTGTGTTGCTGGAAGAACTAAAAAGGACAGAGCTATTGAATTTAAAGAAGAAATAAAACAATACATGGATCAATATAGACTTCAAAATAAAGAAACCCTGTCAGCTAAGAAAAAAGTATACTATTCAGAGAATAAGGACACTATAAAAGAACGGAGACTTGGAGTTGTAACATGTGAATGTGGTATAGAAATTCGAAAGGTGAACATTGCAAAACATATAAAAACACGGAAACACAACTCAAATATTATTCAAAAATAATTTATAGAAATATCTAAAAATTATTTTCCTAACTATAGATATATACAGAAAATGTCTCTTGAGTATAGTAAAGCTACTGTCGATAGCCTTCTATATCATCGTTATCCCAAACTACTTGATTCTATTGTTGAGCGTAGAACTGACCGTGCCTATCCCCGCACTGGTCAAAATGCTACTTACACCGCAAATTCAACTATTGAATTTGATATGACTTCGGATCAATTTATTGACCTCCCAACCGCTGTCTTACATTTCACTTTATCAGTCACTGGTGGTCAAACCATTGCATCTGGTGGTGGTTTACCCGAAGTAAAATCAGATGAAGTCAATGCCTTATGCAAAGTCGCCAATGCCACTGATGTCATGAACCGTTTTGAATGCTACTATAACGATTCCACTGTTGAACGCCAAAGCTCTGATGCTTCTGCATGGGCTAATGTTTTCCTTGCCTACAGTGCTAATAAATCCTACCTTGAACATGAAGGTAGTGTGTTACTTGGTCTCTCTAATCAAGTTGTCAATGCTGACCGTGGTGCTGGCACTTATTCCGTTCCTCTTGCCCTTGTCTCAGGTTTTTTCCGTATGAAATACTATCTTCCAATGCTTGGTAACCGTATGCGCATCAATATCGGTCTTGCTGATGACCACTTTGTTCTCAGCAAAAGAGCTCAATCCTCATGTGTCTACAACATCACCAATGTATCTTTAAGTTATGATACCGTTATTGTTCAACCACAATACCGTAGTGAAGTTATTAAGGCTATGGCTTCTGGAGAAGGTTTCCGCATTCCATACACCTCTTATCTCTTAAATGTAAACAACCCAAGCCAAGCTGGAACCCAAAACTTCAAGATTAGCAACAACCTCAGCAACGCCCTATCCCTGCACATGATTTATGACCCTCCACGCCTCACAAGTGCCCCTGTTGGTTCTCAAAGAGACCCTGAACATTTACTTAACCGTGAATGTTTCCCTGTTGCTGGTTTCCAAACTCTCCGTGTTCGTTCAGGCACCCGTCAATTTACTCCAAGTGATGATGTCAGGGGCTACAACGAATTATATATCTCAGCTGAAAAGACTATTAACAATCTCAATGATATTGGTGGAAGTGGTTTCATCGATTACAAGACTCTTACTGGTGGATACACTGTTGATGTAGACTCAAAAGCTGGCACCTACGGTCTCGCTGTTATGTCTGTCAACCTCGAAAAGAGTGTCGAAGTCGATGACGCTGTAATTAACCAAGGTCTTTCTTCAATGGAAGCTGGTGCCACTAATGAATTCGATGTCAGAATTGAACAAAGCGGGGCTGGCACTGCTGACGCTGGAATAGCTCGCGGTGGTGTATTCTCTCCATTAGGACGCATTTTATCAAACATCGTTCACAAATCAGCCCTTGTATTCTCCAACGGCTCAGTATCTGTTGAATATTAAACAAGAAGTTATAAATAATAATATATTATTTATTTTCTAAGATAAATAATATAAAGAATGACTTCACAGAATTCAGCTGTTCAAATAGCCTTGCACATTAATAGCGCTATAGATAGACAGGTTCAAGATTTAACAACTTCATCATGGACTTCTTATCTTTTTTATCCAATTCGATCTAACAATCGCCCTATTAATCTTATTCTTGATAACATAGAATTACCAAACACGGCTTACACTTTTCCTTATCATTCTTCTGTCTTATGGTGGGAAGAATTAGACGCTCTTAACAATGTTACAGCTACAAGAAACTTCCAAATTGATACAAATAGATTTTTCCCTGACGGTTCTGCATTTGTTTCTTACATCAACTCGGCACTTGCTACTGCTGGACACAACTTGGTGTTTAGTTATTCATCCACAACTGCAAAATTAACAATAACAAATAACACTGCTACAAGAATCAGATTAATTGGTTCTTATCGTTATTCTGACCGCTTAGATACTGCATTTAACAATGTTATTGATAGACTCGGATTTATTCAAAATACTGCTGGTGTTGTAGTTGCTCCTGCTGGAACTATTACAGCTCAGGGTATCATAAGACTCTTAAGAACATCATGCTACTATCTCACATGCAATCTCTTAACTGCTCGTTTCAGACAATCTGTTGTTCCTAATCCATACAACAATCCAAATATATTAGCACGGATTACAGCTGGTAATTTTGGAACTCTCTCACAATTACAATTTGCTCAGACAATGACTTATAGTATTGGAAGTAATGACATTTTAGGTCTTAAGTTCTCTCTTCTTGATGACGAACTATTGCCTATTGACTTAGCTGGTTCACCTATCACTTTATCTTTAAGATTAATTATAAATTAATTTTCTTTATATAACAATATAGAGAAAATGACAAGCATGATTAATACTAACCCACTCGGGACAAGTATTGTTAGCGGATCTAACAACTTGGACACTATTATTAACCAAGTAGAAGGCACTTTAGACGGTTTATATTTTAAGAAAACTGATGACATTGTGACTAATAAGAACATTTCATGTAATGAGCTTACAAGCACAAGACACACTGTTGTTGAAAACATCACAATTAAAGATGCACAAGTAGAATTTGGTTCATCAACAGGTATCAATACTAACACTGGAAGAGAAATTGGTTTCTATGTCAGCTTAGAAAATGGTGATGAAGTTGGTGTCTTCAAGCAAAAGAACACCAATAAAATCATGATTGGTAAAACTCCTGATATTGGTGTTGTTGATTCCACTCCTTATGATTTTGTCTGCGGTAATGCAACAACTGGAGACCTCACAAGCACATCAATCAATACAACAACTGGCACTGTAACTAATCTCAATAGCACAACTTCCACTATTGGAACCATTAATGCTACTAATCTAAACAGTTCAAACGGTTCTATTACAACTCTTTCAGCTGGTTCAGTAACATCAAGTGGAACAATCACAGGACAAACTATAAATACGGTTGCTGGTGGAAGTGCATCTCTTTACAATGCACAAATATCATTTTTAAACCTTTCTAATTTGATAATTAATGGTAATGCTGGTGAAGATAAGTATTTACGCTCTGATTCTGCTGGTAATGCAACATGGAAAACGCTTCCTGTAGGCTTTGATGTTACAGACTCCGCACCTGTTGATACTGGTTCAATGACTTTACCAACTGTCACATTAAACAGACAAAGTGGTGATATTCACGAACCTTCAAACTTAGGAGTAACTAAACCAAGAACAATTCCAACTTATAACGGGGTAATCCGTGATGTTGCATCTCAAACAGAACTTAATAATGCTCTCACTCTGTCTGTTGCTGGGGATATTATTCGCATAACAACGAATTTTTTTGCAAGTTCAACCATAACGATAAACAAAGCGATTAAACTAACAGCAACAAATAGAACCACCGCAATTATTGGACAAACAAGTGTTCAAACTACATTAAACATAACTTCAGACAATACACTTTTAGAAGGTTTGACCATTATAAACGCAAGTGCAAACAGTGGTGCTGTTGCTATCACTTACAATAATACAAGTCACGCTAATAACTACATAAACAGTTGCAATATCGTTACAAATGAATACGGTGTCTACAGCACAAACACACAAATCCAAATAACAAATTGTGCCTTCAGTTTCCAAACTCCGCCCGCTGACGGTAACTGGTATATTTGGATCAACAGAACAACAGGAACCACCATCATTTCAAATAATACATTTAGTGGAAATGGAGCTGATACATCACTCGCTGTATACATGGATGGCACGGGCACCAATTATACAGGTGGTCGTTTTGTGTTCTCCAACAACAACAACACCAATCTTTCAAGACTTTCAAGTGTTTTCCAAAGTGACGCTATATTTACTGCAAGTAATATTGTGTTTGAATTATCTGATAATTATTTCTTTTGTGCAAATTATGGATTCTTATTTAATGGTAATCCTTGTCTCGGTGGTGTTTATAGTATCACAGCTATTTCAAACACTGTAATTGGTCACGCTTTTGGTGGTCTTATCAATTTGGATAGCACAACAGTAGGAAGTATTATAAACACAAATGTTATTGTTGAATCCACAAAAAATGCTGTCAGTGCTTTCTCAGCTGGTATCTTTACTCAACTCACTAATCAGAACATCAATGTTATTGGTTACAGAACCACACAATTCCCTGTTGTAACAAAGATTGACTCTACAACTCCTAAAGTCACTTCAGTTGTTCTTCAAGAACAAAAGACATCAAATCAAATTTTTACTACATTCACAGACTATGGTGGAAACTCAGTTCCTGTCACATATAAGGATATTGTAGATATTCTATTTAGCGGTTTTAAGAGGTCAACCATCTTTAATTCTGGATTCACAACAGTTCCAATTTACACCACAAGCGTCAATAATCCTTATTTCTGGATTGATTCCACCGATGTTGCAAATTCTCCTGTAGCTATTGAAATCAGAGCCAAACTCCGTCCAAATGTTCAACCTATGTATTTGGTTTTAGACCCCGGAGGTGGTTTCCAAACTTTGAATGACCAACCATTTATTGGTATGTTCTTACCAAATCAGACGCTTCACGGTAAATTCTTCTTGTTTAAGACACCAAACGGTCAATCGACAAACGCCTTTAATATCAATGCCTTCGGTTTAAGAACTCAGGCTAACTTCTCAGCAACAACAGGCGCATCATATCCTGATATCTGGGATGGAACAACTTCGTCTGCCCCTTATGTTCTTGGAACACAGAAACTGGCTTTCTTCATCAATCTGATGATTCCAAATTTCGGTGGTCTATCAAGTAATGTTCCTACTCGTCTCGCTCGTGCTTATGTTGGAACATCTAACGGTGACGGTTCTACCTATCTTACTATTAACAACAATTTAGACGGAACAGGAAGAGGAGGTGAAACACTCACAACTCTTGGAGATTACTTTGAATTTATACAAATGAGAGGATTATTCCAATCTACTGCTTTTACTGGGCGCCCTGTTTATCAATTCGCCTAAACTTAATAACATAAACACATTATTAAGTTTTTCCTTTGAATGTTCCCCATGGTAATGCTCCTGTCTTGTTTGCAATCATCTTACCTGATATTGCTGTTGCAAGAAGTTTAGCTTCTGGTATTTTCTTAGTTAATCTCAGGGCTCCATCAACTAATCTCTTATCACTTGACCACTCTTGTTCTGGAGTCATATTTGAATCCATGAAATCCATGTCATGAACTTTAGCCAACGCATCCAATTCATTTATCGGTTCAGCCCACTTTCCACCACGACGAAGGCGCTCTGATACATTGGTATTCGGTCCCGCCCATCTATAGGCTCTAAGGTCTGGTGTTATCAAATGTCTTTCTCCATTAAACAAAGGTGGGTCTTGAGGGTGAAGTTTACCTGATATCTTGTTTCTCATCGATATGAAGGCTGGTGAGCCAACGAATGCATAGCCTTTCTTGATAGCCCCTATTAGTTTTTCTTTTAAGTTGTCTTTCAAACTTGTGAATACTCCCATTAGTGTATAGAATAAGTATAGATTATTTTCTTTGGTAAATTATATAATTAATATGAGTCAATTAAAAGCTTGGAGAGAGCATCTTGCCAATGTCCGCAAAGAAAACCCTGAAAAGTCACTTAAAGATTGTATGGTCAAAGCAAAAGAAACTTATAAGAAGAAAGAAAAAGTTGCTAAAGTTGATGATTCTTTAGCTGAAGTTAAACCCGTTAAGCTTAAGAGAACCAAAGCAGTTAAAAAGCCAATGGCTTAATTTTTATCTTGGTTTAGATTATATGGTATCCAAACCAACCAATATTCAATTCTCAAAGAGCAAAAGAAAAGATAAGAAGTATCATGTTGAATTCAAACTAAATGGTGATGACTATGCGCTTGACTTTGGAGGTCTTGGTTATGAACAATATAAAGATAGCACACCACTCAAACTATACAGTAAGTTAGATCATGGAGACAAGGAGAGGAGACGGCGTTATTATTTGAGACATGGACTCACAAATAATCCGCTCAGTGCTAAATATTGGAGTAATAAGTTTCTGTGGTAAGATTATATGTATAATATAGATGATAACAGAATGTTTATCTTTTATGATGTTCAGTCTGATGCTTTCCGTTCCATCAGGGATAATAGAGTTGTTCCATTCTCTACAATCAAATCAAGACTGTCAGTCAGATATCCAACTATTCATTTCGGCGGGTCATACGAAAATGATTTGAAAGTTTGGATGGCAAACACAAAGTATGTTTTAAAACTTTAATCTGAACCAATAATATAGATTCATATAATGGCAATAACTCGTCAGGAATTTGATAGATTCGTTTTACTGTTTTGGAAACGAGAAGAAGAAAACGGCTTGATAGAAGATGAACATGATGAATATATGACCCTTCTTATCAAAATAATTCGTGGATTCTAAAATGATTTTAGTATACTAAAGTCATTTTAATACATTTCAATTGTAATGAACAGTGAAAATTCTTTGTGTTCGTCTTTCTGTATTTGGAGTTTATGAGATTTAAATTCATACTTGTCAACAAATTTCTCCAAAAAGGTGTCTAACACCGCTTTGAACATCTTTGTTGGTCTCTTGCTTCCACAGCAAAACAGGAAACCCCATTCTGTTCCTTTCTTTTCGTATTTACTCATTATCATATCGCTAACTTGGTCATCGAGAGTTTCAAAAATCCGTCCAAATAATTCTGCACTCATTTTAATAGTTTAATATATCCACAAGTCTTTAAGCCCTTTTTATGGACATTAAAATTTTCTTTTTGAATTCCCGAGAAAGTGTGTCACAAAGAGTGTGACAAAGACGGAAGAACATCATAAGTCCCAACGGTGTGACCCTCCCCAAGGTCTTGCACCGTCAGCAATACCAACCCCCATAAAATCAGCTGTGAC
>OGVO01000190.1_pt1 | contig 11611 bp, 14 predicted proteins | sample 1575771 | NCBI WGS metagenome assembly OGVO01 (sample SAMN07581527, study PRJEB24739) | freshwater metagenome | place: Singapore | collected 2015-01 | reverse complement strand
TTACTTCGGGAACCGAAGGTTCAGTCACCTTAGCTTCGACAACAGGTTCTTGAACAACAGGAGCCTCAACAACAGGCTCGGTAGATGTTACTTCGTCTTTTGATTTCGCCATGATAGAATTGTCACCCTTAGTACAAAAATACCGCCCACTCAGGGGTGAAGCTGAATGAGCGGTATGGCGGGACGAGGATTGTAACGATTGCTAATTAGGTAGCAGTCGTTGCGTTTCCGGTGAAGTGGACAATACCGCTTCGTCCTAGTTGATCGGTTCGCATCAATGGAACCATCATTGCCATGACTCGGAAGTTAATGGTTTCACCACCATCGGTTGACCATTGAACAGTTCGAAGATCCATACCCATCAAGACCGAAGCGGTCATTTGATCTCGCTGAACGAGCAACAGTTGGTTTCCGGTGAGGTAATCCAATTGTTGGATGTTAGCGATGCCTGGGATTTGCTGCAACTTACCAAGGACGTTTGGTCCTGCGTAGTTTGCAGTATAGTCCTGAAGCATGAATCGCATCAACGCTGGGCTATAGAACAGGTTGTATGGTCCGTACTGGAAATCGTCGTGAGCAGCTTGGATCATCTGTAGCACGCTGTTGTACAACATGCTTGGGTTCCATCCACCAACCGTTGGGTTGAGGAACGCTCCGATGTTTCGTCCTGGGAAGTTCGTCAAGCCGAACAAGCTTTGTCCGCCATAGGTGTACGATCCCCAAGTACCGAGTACCAATCGCTCTGCCGCTTCAGCGACCTTGCGACCACAGTATTCGAGCATGTGAACTGGTAGCCGTTGGCCCGTCTTACGGGCGATGGCGATTTCGCGTGCTTCCAAGCTGAATTCCTTATGGATAATCGGCAATGGAATGCTAACGATATCGACCGTTGTACGGTCATTACCAGTGTTCGACTTTGGCGACATGCTGATAACAGCATCGTCGATATCGCTTACCCGTTCGTATTGATAGATCGAGTGGCTGTAAGCCTCTGGGAAGTTGACCGACTGGCCCGATGCCTGAAGGGTGTTAATCAATTGCAATCGAGGACGAGCGACTTCTACGAGTCGTTCGTCAAGGAATTGCCATTCGTTCTTGCGGAGAACGGCCCCTGCGTTGGTTGCGAGCTTCGCAACATATTCGCGGTCGCCGTTTTCGTTGTACTTACCGTTCCACACTGGAACGTAGTCACGTCCGTCGTCGCCCACGAATGGGCGGAACGCCATGTAGTCGCCTGCTTTAAGCAAGCGGCTCGCAACGGAGCCAGAGCTTTCGAAAGCCTGCCCGTTATTTACGATAAAGTCTGTTTGTACTTCACTCATTTTTGATCTTTGTGAGGCTTTCTTAGGGTTAGGCGATACGAACGAGGACAAGTTCTTCTGCTGCGTTGTTGTTTACGACTTCTTCAGCCCAAGCAACAACCTTTAGAGGAGAACCAGTTGTACGGATAAGCTGTCCGGCGTTGTTGAAAATCAACGAATCGCCGAAAGCTAGGGTCTGACCTGATGGGATTCTTGCGTAACGCAAGGCACCCGCAGGAGGAAATTCTGCTCGGGCAGGCGAGCCTGCGGCGTAAACCGCTTGCACACCGCCAGTAGTAGTTACATCACCTTGGAACTTATCTTCGATAAGTAGCAAGGTTGGAGCGTCAGCACCTTGGACGTTTTGTACGTTGAACTCGTTAGCGGTTGTAATCCGAACGAAGGTTCCAGGACGCATCGAAGTACCGGAAGCGGTATTTCGCTCGATCATTGGGCCTTCAAAGCCCGTATCTTTGATAATTGTGTTTGCTGCTGCAATCGTCATGGCTTATTTGCTCTTTGCGAAAGTGGAAGGCGGGAGAAGGACAGTTTCCTTGGAAGCGGCTTCGCTCGCTTGGTTGCCAACAAAAGCCTCGCCAGCGTAAACGCCGGAAGTTTGCTTGACAGCAGGAGCGGCGATAACAGACGCCAACTTGTTCAGGTGTGCGGTGGAGAAGGAAGCAAGTTCTTCCTTGGTGAAGGAATCCTTGGTGTTAGCCACGATCTTGTCGATCAGAGCTTCTCGCGTCTTGACTGCTAGATCAAGAGCATCGTTGACTTGGTTCTTAACGCCGTCCGAAGCATGTTCGAGCAATTCGGCAACCGAATTACAAACAATCTTCGCTGGCGATTGAACTGGTGCGGGAGCGGGAGCAGGTGTCAAAGCCTTTTCAATTGCCTTGAACGCATCTTCGCTCATGTTCGTTACGAACTCAGCGTGTTCGCTGCCGAGCTTGCTAATGAGGTCTTTTCGTTCCATGTTCTCTTGTTTTTGGTTTTGGACTGAGTAAGTAACTTTGCGAGTTACAGGTGTCGCATTACCTATTAGTTTAACTAATCCAGATTCCATTGCATAATTTTGGCGAAAATAAGAAGTTTCCCCTTGACTTGACTTTTCGAAGATTACATATTTGTCGTACACAGCGACGATGTAGCAGTAAGTATTCGGGCCTTCAGCCGTCATTACTTCATGTGCCGCATAAACGGCTTGTCTTACCTGCTCTACGATTTCACTAAGGTTCTTCGCATTGCCTACCAATTCCGGTAGTTGTTCAGGTCGAGAAGGCTTTTCAGCCTTATTGACGAGAAGCCCCGCACCGTCTTTAAGCGAGCAAGCACCTTCGCCTTGGAGGATGATTGCCAAGTGGTCAGGACGATAGTTCGTCGCTTTTGCGACATATTCGTTATTGGCGAATGTGCCTTGTAGGGGTTGTGCATCGATATACAATCCTGTGGACACTTCGAGTTTTTCGCCTGCGTGTAGCGCAGCATGAACGACTTCGGCACCTGGAACTTTGTTAAGCCGGTCGATCTCGAACCACGCTTCAGCGACTAGTCGCTTTTTGCGTTTATCGTACTTGGTGTTGAGGACCATCCCTACAGCGTGCTTCTCTAGGGATTCGGGCGAAGCCCCCGACACCTTAGTACCATCGGACGTTTCAGGGTGGTTAATGGTGATTGGCTTGGCATTCCAAGCAGGCACCGACATGGCAATGTCATTGCCTTCGTAATACACTGGACCCGCAGAACCTTTCCAGACGCCTTCGACGATCATGGAAACGGGAGCTACTAGGTAGTTTCGGCCTTGTAATGTCTTTTGGGATACCTTAGCCGACGCTAGGTTCGCTATCAGTTTTTCCATCTTCGGAATACTCCAATGAGTTCTTTTCGTTCCAGTAAGCCACAAGCCCGACGAAAGCGGGTATGTGGATGTTCCATACAAAGTTGACAATCCCCTTATCAATCTCGCGGAGATGATATTCGCATTGCTCGATCAGTTCGTCCTCGCTCAATTCGCTTTCAGGAGCGACTGAGCTATTGACGAGATCGAGATCAGCAACATCCATAGCGAATAATGCCGCAGACTCTAAGTCTTTTTGTTTCATAGCTGCTACAAATAACTTGGCAGCAAGTGGATTAAAGTTTGTCATTATCGTTTTGCTCTTTGTTGGGTGTTGACTGGGGTTTTTGAGGGGTCTTTGGTTTGATTAGGCTTCGGCATGTTGGGGATCGAGTTCGGGATATTACCGTTCGCCGAGCCTGATAGAACTGCTTGCAGTTCACGCAGGACTGGCGAGAACTCGGTCTTTTCAGCGGCCATAATCGCCTGTACCATTTGGGCTGAGAAGCCCATGACTTTTCCTAGATATTCCGGTAACGGAATTAAGGCTTCGGAACCCGAAGTAGCATAACGAGCTAGACCTTCGGACATCTTGGCAGCAACTTCTGCTTGCTCGATAATTGAGAGCGGAGCCATCGGCTCCCATCTCACCATGTAGGGTAGTGGCTGATCGTTTTGAGGCTTTGGTTCTGGAAGAACCCCAGCCTGAATGAGTCGATCAATAACAGGGCGAATAATATAAGGTGTAATGTACCGTTCCTTGCGTAGAGCGATTCGCTCTCTCCAAGTAATGGTATCTTGTGGGCTATCAAGCTGACCTTGCTGTGATCCCATGAAGGTTTGCATGGGGATTGCTTTGTTCATGGCAATGAGCATAAGCAAGTTTCGCGTATGATTCGTAGGATCGACCACTTGCGGCAATAGCGATTTAACGCTGACGCCGACTGTGGTTAGGTATCGCTGAAGTCCTTCCGCGTACTCGCGGACTTCCTCGCGTAACGCCTTGCGTTCTTCCTCTGAGAAATCACCATGCTTCGGATCGACTTCAAAGGAAAGTCCTGGGAATCCACCCTTCCAGAACATTTCAGCGGAACCTCCCGTCACCTTGCGTAAGTCAAGCAGACGGTTGTAAACTGCTTCCATGCGTGGAGCACCGAAGATCTCGGACTCGATGCGGTTATCCGCTAAGTGGATGACTCTCGACCAGTGAACTCGATGGTTCTGAGCCGTAGTCTCGGTGGAAGATGGATGCTCTTGGAATGTAAGAGTGTAGTAGCGAGGTTGACCATAACGAGGATTCGTTCGGTCGTCCTCGAATTCCATAATAGAAACGGAGCCTTCTCCAAATACTCGGTAGTAGAGTATCTGTGCCTCGCCACGCGCTTCCGCAGGACCAGTTTCGTCGAAGCCGGGAGCCGGATCTTCGAAATTGCCGCCATCGTCAAACCCAAGGAAAAAGACGCCGTAGCGTCCTATTCCGCTTACGCGGTCGGCTCGGTGGAGATAGGAAAATAGGTTTGTCTTTGCGTTTAGGCGGTCAACCGCCTTTTCGAACTCAGTTTCGCGTTCTTCCTCTGTTTCCCAGATGTTGGGGAAGTCTTTCCAGCATTCATCTGGCTCGATGTTGACGACACGACTTGCGATTTCGTGCCGACGATACATCGTCACGTAGTTCGCATTCGTGATTGTCTCTGGGTAGCCGCACATGGCATCTAAATCACGCTCTAGGTTCTCCCCATCCATGATAGGGACACCGGCTAACGCACGATCAAAGAGATTCGTGACTAGTTCAAGCTGGCGAATGCGGCTGTTTACTTTGTCGTTCACGGTACAAACCTAAGAAAGAATTAGATACGCTAATTCTGTATTGTACCATGATTGAAGATATTACCCCGATTTTCGGGGTTAAACGAAAAACCCCCTCGGACGAAAGGATTAAACTTCCGAGGGGGTTCGTTGTAGCTTGCCGGTAAAGGAGGAGAGCAAACCCGGCAAGCAAGGAAGGACAAAAGCTAAACTTCCAGGTGATTTGGCAAGTAAACAAAATGAGCAAGCTCAACAAGTTAAACAATTCGGTGCATCAATCATACACTAATCGCAAAGCGATTGCAAGAAATCACTTCAAAACGCCCAGCTTCACCGTCTGCTTCGTCAAGACATTGAAGGCTAGCGACGTGGCATCCACTTGGTCGTCATGCGACCCATCTGGGAAATACATGAACTCGGACTCGTAATCGTCCCAAACCTGACCGCTGATAGCGGTATGGATGTTTCCCATGTTAATCTGAGTCGAGAGCGAGTCCGCTCTAACTAACTTACTGCCGCTGGAAGCGGCCTTCTCTACGTGAACGACGAAGCCATTTAGCCGTTTCACGGCTGCTTTGGCAGCGTCGATACCTGCGGAACCTAGCTCCTGCTCGATAGCTATCTTTACGTGCCGCCCATCAGCATGAGCCGTAGCTACGATGACCTTTTCGCGTTCGTCAGTGTCCCACTGACCTCTGCGAATGTCTAGAATCCAAATAGTTCCGTCGTCTAGCATCCCTAGCTTGACGCCAACTGTATAGTCGCCGCTAGCGGCGAGAGCGGCTTTGTCCCAAGCCCGAACGATCTTTTTGAACGCCTTGTCAGGCGGAGGAGCCAAGTGCTTCACTACTCGGTCGATCTTAATGGCACCGCCACCGGGCGGAATGGGCTGTTGCAGGATTTGTCCTGCGTAGCCCCAATCGCCTAGCTGAACTCGCAAATCCGCAAGAGCCTTACGGCTCAGGCGGTCAGGGTCAAATAGCCCATCGACATAATACTTCCGCAGTTCCGGCGGCTGTATAAAGTCGGATTCAACCCCTGGCAAGCATATCAGCTTGACGTTAGGGTATTCCTTGAGCATGACTGCCGTAGGGTCGCCAACGGAGATCCGTTGCATGACCAAGTAGGTAAAGGACACATCCTTGTCCACTTTCCGGCTCGGCAGCGTTTCTTTCATAAACCTAGCCGCTTCTAGCTGGGCTGCTGCCGATCTACCGCCCTGTGGGTCCAATGGATCGTCGATGCCCAGAACGTGGGCGTGACGCCCCATGATACCCCCTTTGATACCGTAGGCGTATCTATCGCCTCCGAGCGTATTGCTCCAAAGGCTCATCTTGTTCAAATCGCCTCGTAGCTCGATTTCGGGGAATAGCTTCTGATATAATGGCGACTGAACCACCCGTCTGCTTTTGACGGTAAGTTCGAACGCCAAATCTTCAGTAAAGCTAGCACCAAGGAACCGTAGCCCTGGAAACCTAGTCCACGCCCAAGGCGTGTAAAGGACCGTGAAGATCGATGACTTCGACGTACCTGGACTGATGTTGCAGATCAGATCGTATTCCTTCGGTTCGCCGCGAAAGACCCTTTCGGATGCGACCTGAAGTTCGTTGCACAGGTACGGGATGTGCCAATTTACCTTTAGTTTCTGGTCGGAGATCACAGGCCAGAAGGTTTTGACGAAGTGGAAGTAGCTCTCTCTACAAAGGCGGCTTAGCTCGCCGTAGTAGTCAATTTGCATTATTTGCCTCTATACATTAGAATTAACGCTTCTACTACTCTATCATAAGGTAAACTTATGCCTAAACCATCAAAAAAGCCGAAATCGGCTACTAAAGTGTTCTTGGAGTCATGCGCGAGACGTGCGAAGCGGATTCTACTAGGAATGGGCGAAGAACCGGCAGAGCCAGTCAATCGCGGATTCAACCGCACCAAGATCAAACTATCCGAGAAGTACGCACATACGATCCTCGATAGCACAAAAGAGGGACCGTGTGCGTCCCTCGCTAGGAATATGATCGACCTAACTGTGTCCTTAGATAACTATTGGGCACAGTTGTTTCCGATTATCGATGAAATCGATCAGAAGATTAAGACTCAGAACTGCTATCTTGAGATTGATCCGACTGGGTGGTACTTTCGGGATGCGGCTGGGAATCTTCTTTCTTCAGGCGAATCCCTCCGGCTCTGGTTAGCATCTCACGCACAGTTACATATCGATTGGGAAGTCGAGGAGTTTGACCGCGAGGCGGAGTAAGTGCTTCCCTCGGGATCGACGCAGGATCGACTACGATTCCTTGCGAATCCAAGATATACTGAGCGATACGTGCCCGATCTCGGGCATCATCGTTCGCTTGCCATTGTTCGATCAGCTTTAGCTTATGCAGGCGTGCCTGCTCATAGCGTTCGTACTTGGTTGCGTCTTTGACGCATAGATACTCCAAGAACTCCTCGTTTTCGGGGTTCTTGGGTAGATCCTTGAGCCAAGCGGTCAGCTTCGCTGCCGTTGTAAATCGAAAGAAGCTTTTAGCTTCACCCGATCTGATCGAAATGGATAGGTCGATAGTCCCAAAACCTGGGATTCGGACGTATCCGGTCTGCTTGAACTGAGCTACTAGCTCGATAAAAGCTGATTCCACGACTGCTTTGGCCAAGCCCTTAGTAATCCCTTGCTGTTTGGCAACAGCATCGGATATGGACTTGATTGTTACGATTTTTTTCTTGATTTTACCCATCGTCATGCCCTGTATTGTGTATAGTGGACGGTAGTGAGGGCTATAGTTTAGCATAAGTAGCTCTAATTGACAGAAATTTGGACGTAAGAAAGGATAAACCCAAGTGAAATTACACGAATTTGAACAAAAAGTTAATGAATTGCTGAGCGACGTAGAGCTAGAAACGCCACGCGACATTACGTTGCTAGCTAGCTTTCTTGCTGCTGCCAGCAGCGGGGTCGTACAGGAGCTAGAAACTACATACAACGAAGCCTACGGCTTCCCGCCTGACGAAAACTACAAAGACAACGCGGCAAATCTCGATACGTTGGTGTTTGCTTTAGGCGTTACCTCAATGGATTTGCCGAAAGACCGACTACGGGCCTCATTACTCGCCCTACAATCCCGTTTAACGCGAAAGTCGTTGGTTGGGGCGGTAGATAGAGTCGAGGTTGTCGATTGTTTGCTGGGAATGCTGACTGGATATGTCATGGGCGTGCTAATCGCATCTCAATCTGACGATCTAGAGAACCTAGAACGATGGAAAAAGGCTGGTGATATGCTCCGTAAGGACATTTACGCCCTTATCGTTACCGAAATGCGTAAGCATAAACCAGAAATCGGAGAGCTAAACTAGATGTTCAAGGCATTTTTGACGTTAATCCTGGGCCTAACGCCGATGGCAAATCGGCTTAGGCCCGTGGAATACGTGGATATGATAGAATTGAATCATTTCCATGATCGAAAAGGCAATCACGTCTACTCTCAGGTCATTTTCTATGAAAGATTGGCCGATAACGGCCAGTTTCGTGTTAGAAGTTGGGCCTTGATCGAGATGCGAGAGTCGTTAAACCGACTACCGGAATACGATCCGAAGGTGGATAAAGTCGTAGTGGACATGAAAATGCCTAACGGCATCGCAGTACGGCTGGAAAGCCGTCTATTTAAGGAAACTTGGACTGATTTCGATCCTGAGCGTCGGGATAAGGACAAGTTACCAGAGCAATTTAGACTACGGCTAGCCGTAGAAGGGATTAAAAAGGAGTAGAAAATGGTATTTACAGGCGTTTACATTTTCTTTGCCATCTGCGTGCTATGCCCGCCGATTGGCTTTATGGTTGCGGTGTATATTCTGTTCGCCGTAATCGGCGATGCTATTGCGCCTGCGTCTAGACGCAGAAGGAATAGGTGGTAGAGTGATCTGGTTCACTAGCGATACCCACTTCAACCACGAAAACATCGTCAAATACTCCAATCGTCCGTTTACGGACCTCGGAGAAATGACTGAGGTTCTAGTCAAGAATTGGAACGAAGTCGTAGAGAAGGGCGATACAGTCTATCATCTAGGCGATTTCGCCCTATCTTACGGTAAGCAGTCAGTCGATGTAATCGACAAGCTGCTATCGCGTCTGAATGGCCAGAAGCACTTAATCAAGGGTAATCACGACAGAAAGCAGGTACTCGATAATCCGAGATGGGCATCGGTCAGGGATTACCACGAAATCAAGGTAGACCTTGGAGGAATCCATAAGCAGCGTATCGTAATGTCCCATTACTGTATGCGAGTATGGAACCAAATGCACCGAGGAGCGTGGATGCTCCACGGCCATAGCCACGGGAACCTAGCCGACCCTGGCGGCAAAGTTCTGGACGTTGGCGTAGATGTCTGGAAATATACACCTGTATCGCTAGAGCGATTGCAAATCTGGATGGAATCCAGAGATGTAATCGCATACGATCACCACGTACCCGATTAAACATCCAAATTGGGCGTCTAGACGCCCTTTCTTTGTTTCCAGGTCCAATCACACCACTTTAACCCCAAAACGCTTCTATGAGGCCGCTAGCTGCCTTAAAATCGATTTGTGCAGATACAGGGCATCACCCCATGTTCCACCGATCCAATCTTCCATTACCCGTTCAAAGCCGAAATCGGCTAAAAACGTATCCAATTCTTGGATTTGAACGCAATTCTCATACAATTCCGCTTGATTGACCTCGGTAATGATCGCTTTGACGCTTCCCAGCGTCAGCATCCCCCCTTTCAGAACCTCAAGCTCGTACCCTTGAACATCCATATTCAGGAAATCCACCTCCTGGTAGCCAACACAGTCGTCTAGACGACGTATAGGCACTTCGACTCGCTCTCCAAATGTGATATGGGGGTACTGCTGCGTGTGTAACGCAGGCTTCAGTAGTGAGCTACTTTGCTTCTCATTGCTACTAACCCACATGCTCCCTGTGCCTCTAGCGGCACCTAGAGCTACATTCCACAGCCAGACAGGTTTATCCTTGATCTTGGGCATAATTACCTCACAGTTAGCCGCTAGCGGCTCAAAGAGGTAGATTTTCTCTGCTCCGTTCGCCAAGTATTCGTCCACTTCCTCCCCGTAATGAGCACCCACATGGGCAATCACCTTGGGGTCGATACCATACTTAGCTTTTAGATCTGCAATCTTAAACCACATTTTCGTGTTTTCCTTGGGTTTTAATTAACTTTTACCGTAGTCAGGTACTCCTCGACCATTCTAGCATCTTTTAAGAAAAACAGGGTAGTTTTTATTAAAGCTTGTGGTGAAAACTACCTACTTTTTCCTACAAGCTATCTACCATCCTGATAGCCGTTATACGGCTTTTTAGGCTCTAACAGCCATTAGGCTGTCTCTTATTACCTCCCGATCTGTGAATGTGGAGGTATCTTGTACCTAGTTACTTATGCTATTGGGTCGCGTTAGCGACCATTTCTTTTGTATTTGGCCGTGTAACGGCCTTCTAGTGCTAGCTTCCTTTCTCGGCGAAGCCGAGTTTTGAAGTTTGGTTTTTATAAAAAATTTGAACTCGGGACTAAGCAACCAACCCCCGGTCTGGCTTATGATAAGCAGAACTAATATGACCCCCCTTATCAATCGAACTTATCGTGAGATGATCTACTGCCCACTATCTAAGCAACCATGCCACAATACTAGGCTACGTCCGATAATCTTTATTATGTTCGCTTGCCTAGGTAGGTCGAGGGGCTGCTAGCAGCCCTAGGTAGGTCGAGGGGCTGCTAGCAGCCCTAGGGCTTGCCTAACTTTGCGAAACGAAAAAACGTAAAGTGTTACGGCGTAAAGAGTTACGTTTTCGGGTGTAGTCGCTATTCGCAAATACCAAGTGTCTAGGGGAAATGAGGGGAGAAAATCCGTAAAGATTATTTTGGCGATATTTGTAAGGTTATTTGGAGATTTTGGGGCATAGGGTCGATATTATTGGCTAGTTGTAGTTGACTCGACTAGTCGAGTATGCAATGATGGTTGTGTCGAGACGAACGACGGTGAGAAAACGCTGTCGAGAATCGACAACCGGGAACGGATTGGCAAATGTCGCTTGACAGCGACATAGACCAATAAGAACCAATTCCCGATAAATCGGGATAGTCTCAAAATGAGACTGTCAGGCAGTCCAATTTGTCTCAAAATGAGAAAGGTAGGGAATAACAATGCTGATTTCAAGCTTACCACAAAAATCCAACCTAGTCGCAAAATTTGCAGCAACTAGTCACCTAGAACATCCCGATTTCATCGGGAATGCTACCATCCACGATGGATACAATGGCAAGCAAACTGATGTTTCGTTATACCAATGCCATAGGCAATATGCTCACGGTGCCACTCGCATCATCGCCGTTACGGAATTCGGCACTTCGTTCGTATTCAAATGGCGTAGGCTGTTTGAGTTAAATGCTTTCATGGCGGATGAAATCCGCAAGCAGTCCAATGTTGTCTCGGTTACGTTTCGTTCCGAGTGGCTTTAGTTGAGGGGAATAACGATGCTAGACGTTACGATATACCTAAACGGTGACTCAAACGAATTTGCCGATACTGTCCACGTTTTACGTGGCATGGCAGATAGGGGAGTGTCGTCAGTAGGGTATGACTTGTTCCACAATGCTCCCCTGCAATGGACACCGATAC
>OGVO01000189.1_pt1 | contig 11615 bp, 10 predicted proteins | sample 1575771 | NCBI WGS metagenome assembly OGVO01 (sample SAMN07581527, study PRJEB24739) | freshwater metagenome | place: Singapore | collected 2015-01 | reverse complement strand
ACGGTCATTCCGAGAACAACCGTTGATCAGGGTTATTATGGACGCAGTCTGGGTTGGCAAAACGGGCAGTATAAGGCTTTGGCCTTTCTGTTAAACTACAATAAACGAATGGAATACGCAATCTGTGTTATAGAGGTTGCCTCAGATGTAAGAAATAATTAAAACAGAAGGTTATCCTCCGGTTCTACCATCCCTTACTTGTATTTTTTTCTTGCCGGAGTTCTTTTTTTCGAATTCTAACACCTCTTTAGGCTTACTTTTTACCGATGAAGTGTCCTTTTTCACCGACGTGCTGTCCACTTTTTTAGGACCTTTTTCAGGATTCCCGGGTTCTTTTCCCGGCTCAACAATTTGATCAAGGAACCAGTTCTCTGTTTTGATGATTTCACCTGTCATTGGATAATAAAAACGCCAACGGCCATGTTTGAGAGAGTTGCCACTGGTTTTAATGATCACAGTTTCATTCTTATTTGGATCGATCACATCTTGTACGTTTATCGTATCAAATTGTTTGGCAGGATTTACTGCTCTCCAGCCTTCTTCCCGCTCCAGGCCTGCAATTGTATAGTATTTGCATATGCCGTCTTTAAGCCCCCATTTGTAATTTTCAACTGCTAAGAGATCACCCATGAGGTTAAATTTTCGCCAAGTGCCTTCCTTTTTTCCATTCACAAAAACACCCTCTTCTTCATAACCACGCTCACCTCTTAAAGGAGGCATTTCTACTTTCCAACGCCCTTGTTTTAGTCCGTTTTTGTCAGTACAATTGATCGTATCGCGTTTGGAAGTGAGCTTAAAAGTCACACACTGAGCTGTAGAAGCCAGCGAAAAGAAAATGAACAATGGCAAGGTCAGAAAACGCATATTCACTAAATTGAGCATCCCAAATTACCAACTATTTATTTTAGTATGAGAAAATTAACAACTGCTTGCTTCCTGTTATGGTCTATTATCGGACTGGCGCAGGTGAAGCCAACATCAGCTGATGAACGTATGAAAGGCGTTCAGCAAAGAAAAACTTTGCAACAACAGTCGCCCATTAACAACACCAGTTTCCGTAATATCGGACCAAGTGTCATGAGCGGAAGGGTTGTGGATATGGAAGTGAATCCGGAAGATCCAACAGAGTTCTATGTTGCGTATGCTTCCGGCGGTTTATGGCACACCACTAACAATGGTATCAGCTTTAACTCAATTTTCGACTCTGAAGACATTATGACCATTGGTGATATTGCCATGGACTGGAAAAGCCGTACACTTTGGGTAGGAACAGGTGAGGTGAATAGTAGCCGTTCAAGCTATGCGGGTATTGGAGTGTACAAGTCAAATAATAATGGTAAATCATGGGAGTACTTAGGACTTCCTGAAAGTCATCATATTGGAGAAATCAAATTACACCCAACTGATGCCAATACAGCATGGGTAGCTGTACTCGGACACCTGTATTCTCCCAATAAGGAAAGAGGAGTTTACAAAACAACGGATGGCGGTAAAAACTGGAAACAGACTTTGTATGTAGATAACAATACCGGTGCTGTTGACATTGATATCAACCCCAAAAACCCGAATGAATTGTTTGCAGCCATGTGGTATCGTACTCGTTCTGCTTCCAACTTTGAAGAGGGCGGTAAAACCAGTGGTATCTATAAAAGCACTGATGGTGGCGAAAACTGGCAATTGATGTCGAAAGATGGTTCAGGATTTCCTTTTGGAGATGGTGTGGGAAGAATTGGATTGATGGTGTATCCTTCCAATCCATCTACCATTTTCGCAGTAGTAGATAATAATTTCCGTCAACCTGCAAATGCGAGACAAAACCAGGGAGATACCAGTCGCTATGTGTTGGCTGATTTCAAAGACTTGAGCAAAGATCAATTCCTTGCATTGAATGATAATAAACTCAACGCTTTCATACGTTCACCCAGAAACGGTATTCCTCAAAAATATACAGCTGCTTCACTGAAAGAAGCTGTAACAAATGGAACACTTGCTCCAACTGCCATTTGGGATTATTTGTATGATGCTAATACAGCTTTGTTTGAAACTCCTATCTATGGGGCACAATTATACCGTAGTGATGATGGCGGTGTTAGTTGGAAGATGACACACAAAGATGCGATCCCGAATTTATACAGTACTTATGGCTATTATTTTGGTAAAGTGTGGGTGAGTCCTGTGGATGATAAAAAGATCATTCTTACAGGTGTAGGATTATTGATGAGTACTGATGGTGGGGCAACATTTAAACAAATCGGTAAAGAAAACGTACACTCAGATCATCATTATGTTTGGATCAATCCTAAACGTGATAGTCATATTATCAATGGTAATGATGGAGGTTGCAATATTACTTATGATAATGGTGAACATTGGTTCAAAGCAAATACGCCGCCGGTTGGACAATTCTACAATATTGCAGTAGATATGGCTCGTCCGTACAATGTGTATGGTGGTTTGCAGGATAATGGAACATGGTTTGGTGCAAGCACTACCAGAGAGAATTATGATTGGTATGATAGCGGTCATAATCCGTATACATCTATTGGTGGTGGCGATGGTATGCAGGTGCAGGTAGATTGGAGAGATAATAAAACAGTATATAGTGGTTCACAGTTTGGTGCTTATAGCAGACAAACTATCGGTACCAGAGATAGAAGAAGTGTTCGTCCGGCGAGAGATTTGGGTGAAACTCCTTTGCGTTATAACTGGCAGACACCGATTTTATTGAGTCGTCATAATCAGGATGTATTTTATTATGGTAGTAATAAGTTTCATCGTAGTATGAATCGTGGAGATAGTTTGGTGACCATGAGTGCTGATTTGACCACCAATCCAAAGCAAGGGGATGTGCCTTTTGGAACACTAACATCTATCAGTGAAAGCCCACTTCGTTTCGGACTGATCTATGTGGGTTCTGATGATGGTAATATTCAAGTATCTAAAGATGGTGGCTATACATGGACACTCATCAATAAGAAATTACCAAAGGGATTGTATGTAAGCCGAGTAACAGCCAGTGCTTTCAATGAGTCACGTGTATATGTATCATTGAATGGATACCGTAATGATCACTTCACTGCTTATGTGTATGTGAGTGATGATTATGGTAATACCTGGAGACAAATCATGACTGATTTACCGGCTGAGCCTGTGAATTTAGTGAAAGAAGATACAGAAGATGGTAATATTATCTATGTAGGAACTGATGGTGGTTTGTATGTAAGTGTGAATGGAGGCAATAGTTCCATGTTATGGAATAAAGGCATGCCTAGCAGTGTTCCGGTTCATGATGTAGTTGTTCATCCGAGAGATGGTGAAATTGTAGTGGGTACCCACGGACGCAGTTTGTACATCGCTAAATTGGATGAGTTGCGTAAGCTTGCAAAGATCAAAAAATCAAACTTTCCTCTTTCTAAGTATCCAAAGGTCTTGCTTGCCTGCTTTGTTTGGATATCTTTCTCCATCCCGGTATTCTAATATTTCAAATTTCTCTTCCAGTACTCTTTTCCATTTTTCAGGTAGATGATAGGTAGACATCATCCTGTGGCCGGTTTGATGATAGCGGGTGTTATACACGCCGGATGATTCAATTTCTCGCTTCTCTTTTTTGGATAATCGTTTGATAAAATAATGGCCATGTGTGGTGAGCCAAGCTACACCATTGGGTTTTAGAATCCTATGGATCTCATGAAGCCATTTTCTTTGTTCCTGACTAGGGATATGTGTCAACACTGAGAAGCCGATCAACAGATCAAAATAGTTGTCTTGAAAGGGTAGTGGCGGATATTTTTCTTGAGCCTCAAAACGAATATTCGGTATATTTTTTTGATTCCATAAGATGGTTTCTATGTTTGGATCGCAGGCGTAAATACTTGCTGATGCAGCAAATTTTTGGAGATGTCTCGTTATCCTGGAAGGGCCGCAGCCCCAATCTAAAATGGTATTTTTATTCGTCAGGTATGGATCAATTGATTCAACTATCTCTTTAGCCGTTTGTTCACCATCTTCCCAGTATTTTTTATAATCAAGTTGATAAGATTCGTACAGGGTATAAGCATTAGGGAATGTTATCTGCGGGTTTGTTCGTCGGAAAAAATAATTGGAACGAGCATGACAAAATCGTTGCCAGTAAAAAATAGCTCGATCAATGATGATGCCCGGTATTAGTTTTCGTAACTTTTGAATCATGTTGTAACAAGATACTGTTTTGCAGAAGCGTTATAAAATAAAAATGTTCCGCAGTATTGTGTGCGAAACATTCTTATTGTTTTTATGAACCATAAGTCTTATGACTCGATCATCTCATGCAAATATTGCTTGCTCTCTTCTTTGAATGCCTTCCTTGGTTTCAAGCCTAATAATTGGAACATTTGATTGTCCTCATCAAAAGAAGGATTTGGAGTGGTCAATAACTTATCTCCTGCAAAAATCGAATTAGCGCCCGCCATAAAACACAATGCTTGGTCGGATACACTCATCTCTGTTCTACCTGCACTCAAACGTACCATGGTCTTAGGCATTAATATTCTTGCAGTCGCAATCATACGTACCATATCCCATACATCTACTTTGGTATTGTGTTCAAGCGGTGTTCCCGGAATGGCTACCAATGAATTAATGGGTACACTTTCCGGATGTTCAGGCATAGTAGCCAATGTATGTAGCATGCCTATTCGATCTTCATGTGTTTCTCCTAATCCAATGATACCACCGCAACAAACAGTAACACCGGCTTTGCGTACATTCTCTAAAGTTTCCAGTCTATCTTCATAAGTACGGGTAGTAATGATCTCTCCGTAATGTTCTTTACTGGTATCCAAATTGTGATTATAAGCATACAAACCTGCATCTGCCAATTTCTTAGCCTGATCTTCAGTTAGCATTCCAAGCGTACAACATACTTCCATTCCCATTTCATTCACTCCCTTCACCATATCCAATACACGATCAAAATCACGATTATCTCTTACTTCTCTCCATGCAGCACCCATACAGAAACGCGTTGAACCGGCTTCTTTTGCTTTTTGTGCATAGGACAGTACTTCTTCTTTTTTCATCAAAGCCTGTACGTTTACGCCTGTGTTATATCGAGCTGCTTGCGGACAATAAGCACAGTCTTCACTACAACCCCCTGTTTTGATACTTAACAAAGTACAAACCTGAACCTCAGCTGTATCATTGTATTTACGATGCAATTGTGCTGCACGAAAAACTAATTCAAGTAGAGGTGTATTATAGATGTTGTGAATTTCTTCCAGTGTCCAGTTATTACGGATGTCTGTAGACATAGACTTTATTTTAGAGTACAAATATATAGAACAGAGGAATAAGGAATAAGAAATAAGGAATAAGGAACGAGAAGAAAGCAACAAGCAACAAGTTTATGAACTTTCTAATTGGTTATTCCTTATTCCTCTGTTTTTTTATTCCGTACATAGTTTCTCCACTTTTCAATGACTTTTTGCATATCATCGGGTAGGGGAGCTTCAAAGTGCATGGGTTGTTTGGTGACCGGGTGTATGAAACCTAAGGTCTGTGCATGAAGGGCGCAACGTGAACAAATATCAAAGCAGTTATCAACGAACTGTTTGTATTTTGTATAAATAGTTCCTTTTAAAATTTTATCGCCTCCATATTCCCAGTCATTGAAGAGTGTGTGCCCGATATGTTTCATATGCACGCGGATCTGATGTGTACGACCTGTTTCCAATACACATTCTACCAATGACACATAGTTGAAACGTTCCAACACTTTATAATGAGTGATCGCATGTTTGCCTATCTCACCTTCAGGATAAGCGTCAAACATTTTGCGATGTTGACGATGACGAGCGATATGTGCTTCAATGGTGCCACTGTCTTCTTGCACATCTCCCCATACCAATGCTATATATTTTCGATTGACGGTATGATTGAAAAATTGTTTGGCTAAGTGCGCAGCAGCATCACCTGTTTTGGCTAGTACAATTAAACCTGTGGTATTCTTATCAATTCTGTGTACAAGCCCAAATCGCGGTAGAGATTCTTCATCAAGATTGGGGTTTTGTTGCAGAAAATGATAAGCAACTCCATTCAACATCGTGCCTGTAAAATTGCCGATACCCGGATGTACCACCATATTTGCCGGTTTGTTCAGGACCATTACAGCATCATCTTCATACACAATATTCAAAGGGATATTCTCCGGTTTCAGTTCGGTATGCTCCGGATTGATAAGACTCATGAGTACGATCTCATCTCCCGGTTTGATCTTGTAATTACTTTTTACAACTTGACCATTCACCGTCAAAAAGCCTGCATCAATACCTTTTTGAACCTTATTTCTTGTGGCACCTTCAATACGTCCTTGTACCCATTTGTCAATGCGTAAAGGCTCTTGGCCCTTGTCTACTTTAAACGTCTTTCGTTCGTACAGCTCTTCTGTGCCTTCTTCAGGCTGGAGATCTAATTCGTCCTGCATCCTGCAAAAATAGCAGAAACCGACCAAGCGGATTAAAATGAAGGGATATCCGCTTTCGATACTACTTTTGCAGTATGCAGTCAGTGATATTCAGGGATTTGGGATTCAGGTCCTATCAACAGGTTTGGGATGAGCAGGAAGCCATGCTAAAAGAGAAGGTGGAACTGAAATCGGCTGCAAGAATGAACCTTGGCTTAAATGGGCATAAGATCCCACATCATCTTTTATTTGTAGAACATTCTCCTGTTTATACCTTGGGTAAAAGTGGTAAAACGGAACATATTCTGATCTCCGAAAAAGAAATGCAGGAGCGAGGGATCGATTATTTTCATATTAATCGTGGTGGTGACATAACCTTTCATGGTCCCGGACAAATTGTAGGTTATCCGATCATGGATCTGGAGCAATTTAAAACAGATCTGGGTTGGTATTTAAGAAGTTTAGAAGAAGTGATCATTCTTACCCTTGCACATTATGGACTTAAAGGAGACAGAAGTAAAGGAGAAACAGGGGTGTGGTTAGATCCGGATGTTCCCGGGAAAGAAAGAAAGATCTGCGCTATGGGTATCAAATGTAGCAGATGGATCACCATGCATGGATTTGCATTCAATGTCAATACAGACCTTACCTATTTCGATCATATTGTTCCTTGTGGTATAGTTGGAAAACAAGTGACTTCATTGCAAAAAGAACTGGGACAAACTGTTCCCTTTGAAGAAGTAAAAGCATTGGTAAAAAAGAATTTCGAGCAAGTGTTTAATGTAGTACTGGCCGATAATTAATCCTTTTGTAAAAAGAATTTACTCTTTTCGATCAACTCATTGTTTTTGTAGAGTTCAAAATCGTACCATCCACTTTTTTTGAAGTTGGCCTTATCCATGATCAGTTCGTGCTCTTTTAGTTTATTGATCCTGAATAATTCTTTTCCTTCAGCGTCAAAAAATATGACGCGGTACAACTGATGATCTTTTTCAGGTACAGAGATATTCAAATAGCCTGAACTGTTGGTATAAATGTAAATAGAGGGCTTCCAAACTTGTTTAGGAACGAATCGGTGTAGTTCTGCTCTGAATGTGGTGATCTGATAAATGGTGTCTTTGGTCGTATTCGTAATAGAATCTTTGAAACGCTTATAGAATGGGAGTTCTATCTGTGTTAACAGCGTATCTTTTACAAAAATGCTGACATACTCTTTGGGCTTTGGAATAAAAGGTTTCCAATTGATCTCACCCGGTTTAATGACAGATAATGAGTCCTGTGTAAGTTTGATCAGAGAGTCACGAAAATTTCGATAATCAGTGACAGATAATTGAAATACGGGTACTCCTCTTTTATAAATCTGAATATATTTTTCTTTAACTGTGGTAATGGAACTATCTTTTTTAATTTCTGTTTTAGGTATATCGATACGTGCATTGACATCATCTGCCGGAATACTCGTACTGATTTCAGCAGGTTCTTGTCCGGGTGATTTGATATCCGTAAAAAAATAATTTCCTCCTTTCAAAACATAAAATATGCGATAATAAATACGAGGAGCTGCCGGAAGCTTTTGATCGATAAATCCATTAGAAGGAAGTTCAGGTGATTGTGCAGAAAAAATGGTACGGAAATTAATACTGTCTGTTGATCGCTGAACTGCCAACTGATTACAAGATGGATATGGATTGATCCAACTGATGCTTACTTTGCCTTTGCCCAATTCTTTCACGGTAAATCCCGGTAATGCCCTTTGCGCAAAAGACTTTGTGGTTAAAAAAATCAACAAAAGGCTCAGTAGGTGTCTTCCATTCATGACAGCAAATATAAAGGCAGTCCGTTGATTAAAAAGGAAGGATATGCGAGGGAAGGGATCTATTGCCTTGTAAGCCACCACTGTGGATCAATAACAATCGGCTGCCTGTCGGGAAAAATTTCTTTTCTATTAAGTCATGTATTGCGTAGGTAAGTTTAGCAGTATAGACAAAATCAGTAGGTATTTTTTCAGATTGCCATAGTTGGCGCATAAAACTTAAGAGTTCGGGTGTATGTTTTGCATAGCCACCCCAATCATAGCCATGTAAACATTGGAAAGCAGGTTTTTTTCCCGAGGATAGGTCAATGAGCTGTCCTATTTCTTTTGTAATGCTGAAATGATGTTTGAGTACACTGATGCCTATGATTTCCTGTAAGGCATTGGCGCCGTTTATCAGCCCGGCCATCATCGTACCTGTACCTACTGCACAGAGGATATGGGAATAACTATTGGTGTCATGTAAGTGTAATATATCAGCCGCACCTTTTGCCCCCAATGAACCATATCCACCTTCGGGAATCCAATACCATCCGGATTGATGATAGCGATCCTGTATTTGTTTTTTGTCACGATAAGCAGTCCGACTGATAAATTGTAATTCCATGCCATAGCTTATTGCTTCTTCCAATGTTGGGGATAATGGTGTATCCGCATCACCACGAATAAAACCAACAGTAGGAATACCGGCTTCTTTCCCTGCCAAAGCCAAGGCTACGATATGATTAGAATAAGCGCCACCAAAACTTGCCAGTTTGGTAGCGTTGACTGTTAATGCTTCGGTGAGATAATATTTAAGTTTAAACCATTTGTTACCACTGATCACAGAATGGATCAGATCCAATCTCAGCATATCGGTTTGAATGCCTTGATGGGAGAGCATTTTTACCGATTGAATATGAATATTTTGAATATTTATCAACATCTGTTCTTTTGGTACTGCTGAAAGTTTTAGTTTCGTTCCTCTCAAAAGGATATTATGAAACCAACATTAGTGATTTTAGCCGCGGGAATGGCCAGCCGATATGGAAGTATGAAACAAATCCAATCTTTTGGTCCCGATGGCGAAACTATTATGGATTATTCAATTTATGACGCTATCCGTGCAGGATTTGGAAAAGTTGTTTTTATTATCCGCGAAGAATTCGCAGAACAATTCAAATCCATATTTGAGCCTAAGTTAAATGGACGAATTGCTACTGATTATGTATACCAACATTTATCAGCCTTTACCAATGGTTATGCAGTACCTGCTGATAGAACCAAACCATGGGGAACAGGTCATGCGGTATTGTGTTGTAAAGGAAAAGTAAATGAGCCGTTTGCGGTAATCAATGCAGACGATTTTTATGGAAAAGATGCTTTTGCAAAAGCTTATACTTTTTTAACGACACAGTGTAATGAAAAGACCTATTGTATCATCGGCTATCAATTAAGAAATACACTTAGTGATAATGGAACGGTTAGTAGGGGTGTTTGTGATGTGGATACTTCGGGTAATTTGAGTGATATCAATGAGCGTACAAAAATTTTTGCAAGACCTGAAGGGGATATTGTTTATGAGGAAAATGATCAGTTGACAGTTTTGCCGGAGGATAGCTTGGTAAGTATGAATTACCTATGTTTTGCTCCCGGTTTTATCGATCTCGCAGAAAATCTGTTCAATGATTTTCTGGAAAAGCAAGGACAAGAATTGAAATCGGAATTCTATATTCCAACAGTTACCAAACATTTTGTGCAATCCGGTAAAGGGGTTGTAAAAGTAATACCAACTTCTTCTCAATGGTTTGGGGTAACCTACAAAGAGGATGCACCGGGCGTACAGGCAAGCATCAACGCATTGGTGGCAGCGGGAGAATATCCGTCAAGTTTGTGGAAATAATATTGGATGGCAGATGTAGGATTTCTGATGTCTGATTTCAAGTAGCTCAAAAAAACGAAGCGACTAACACAATAAACATTGTTCGTCGCTTCGTTTTTTTTTTCACCTTTCACCTTTCACCTTTCACCTTTCACCTTTCACCTTTCACCTTTCATTACTTCGCAAAGGCCTTCACATAAAACACACATTCCTCCACTTCTGCAATTTGTTGCTTGCGTTGTGTTCCCTTTAGGGTTGATTTAGAAGGTAGCTTGATTTTTTCTGCTGTATCTGTTTTGCGGAATGCATCTACCAATCTGAAAATATTTCTTGATTTCACGGCGAATACTACATCTTCCGCCGAAGACTGTCGGGTGCTCAGTACACCAATGATCTCGCCATTTTTATTTAAAACAGGAGCACCTGAGTTGCCGGGATTTGCGCTCATTTGTAATTGGTAAGAAAGTGAGTCACCATCAAAACCGCTACGTGCGCTTAGATAACCCATTCCATATACAATTTCATTACGTGGATATCCGAGGGTATAGATTTCTTCACCTAGGTCTGAAGCAGTTTTTCTGATGCCATAGGGTAGACTCTTACGCTGAATAAATTCTTTATCTGTTACTTTTAAAATCGCCAAGTCTTTTTCCTGATCGATGTGAACGATATCAGCATTGAATTCTTTCCCTTTATTATTGACAACTATAGCACCTGAGCCTTTCAATACGTGTGCATTGGTAATGATATATCCTTTAGGATCGATCAGGAAACCTGATCCACCACTTACAAAGCGAACACCCTCGGGCAATTTGCTTTTTACTTCATTAATCAGATTACCTTGAACTTGCTGGTTCTTTTTGATCACAGCAATATCATTACTCAGTTGTTGCAATTGATTGCCATTCACAGAAGGAGCGAAGTACATAACAAGTCCGCTGATGAACAAGGCAATAACACCACCTACACCGGCAGCAATAGCAGTAACACGCTTGTATTTATTCCATAATTGAACCACACGACCACGGGTGCTGATGACACCGCCTTCATTAATATCACCACGATCCAACAAATGTTGATGCGCTTCATGTAAGCCATGTTTCAGGTTACGATGGGCAGCATACATACCCATTTGGTGCAGAAACATGTTATGTTCCACCACCATTTGGTCGATTTCTGGGGTGTTTTTTCGAAGCGTTTCAAAATAAGTACGCTCTTCGGCGCTCATGTCGCCGCTGAGGTATCTTTCGATGGCTTCTAATAATAAAATGTCATCCATGGTACTTACTCTCCAATATTATATTGCGTAAAGAATAGTTTCTTTAAACGCATTAAACACTTATACTTCTGGTTTTTGGCATTGTCGGCATTGGTATATCCAAATTCTTTTGCCAATTCTTGCATCCCCATTTTCTTTAGGTAGTATCCTTCTAAAAGACTTTTACAAGGTTCACCCAAACTATTCATCGCCCGATCCATGATGGCGAAAGCTGCGTTACGCT
>OGVO01000188.1_pt1 | contig 11625 bp, 14 predicted proteins | sample 1575771 | NCBI WGS metagenome assembly OGVO01 (sample SAMN07581527, study PRJEB24739) | freshwater metagenome | place: Singapore | collected 2015-01 | reverse complement strand
GTTTCCCAGTCACGATAACACTACGGCGAATACAACGGCGACCAAGCACTCGTAACCACAACGACCATTGCCGATGTATGGGGTAAAATTGCAACGGCTTTTGGCCCGACTGCAAACGTATGGTTCTGCTTAATGAACGAACCTAAACAAAGTAGCAATGCAGTTTGGATTCCAATTGTTAACGCCGCTATTGCCGCCATTCGTGCCGCTGGTTGTTTGCAGCCGGTACAAGTACCTATGATTAGCGGAACTAATACTAACGCGTTTATGGACCATGCTCGTTCTGGTTTGCCATTAGTAATTGACAATGCAAATAATTGGCACGTCGATGTTCACCAATATTACGACACTAACTTGTCAGGCACAGGCACAGAAGTGCGCGGTAGAAACTTTATGCGTAACATTTTGCAGCCTATTACATCGGTCGCTCGTCAGTTGGGCGTACAGTTGTTCTTAGGTGAATTTGGCGCAGGTAATAACAACCAAGCTGCCTTAGACTGTTTGCGTCATGGCTTAAACTTCTTGAACCAAAACGGTGACGTATGGATTGGTTGGGCACAGTGGGGCGCGGGCGATAATTGGAGTTCAAGTTATCCAATCTTATTACAAGGCCCAAATTTCACAGATACTCCACAATCACTGAATGTCCGCCCTTACTATAAAGGCGGCAGTAAGCGCAAACCTAGCAAGTCTGTTACAACCAGCAACGCATACCCCGTAACGTCTACAGGCGCGGTATTCTCGGTAGATGCTACAACTAGCAGAAACGTATTAAGCGCGGGCATGTTATGGTCACGTGATGGTGACTGGTGGGGGCCTGCATTTAAGTCTAACCCTCAAACTATTGACATTATGGTGCGTGTACCTTCTGGCTACACAAACGCAAGTAACAAGTTCTTGGCATCTAACTTCTCAATGCAAGTAGGTCTAAACACCACAGGTCAATTGCGCGTGCAGTATGGCTCGGCAAACTATACTCAAACAGGTAACATTGCCGATGGTTTGTTCCATCATGTTCGCGTGACTTACTCGCCATCTTACGGCTCAACACTGTTTGTTGACGGCGTATTAGTAGGCTCAAGTACAGTCAAAGGCGATACAGCCAACCCGCCAGGTTTGGGCACAATCGCAGTAGGTGGATGGAACCAGTCCGGTTCGGATTCTGCAATCGACGCAGGCTGTGTTTTAGATTGGGCGGCGTTCTATTGTCAAGATTTTGGTCGCGCAAACTTTGTTCCACCAGAAATGCCACCACGTCCTTATGACAAATATCTGGCAGTTGTTTACCCGCTAGATGGAAACTCGAATAACTACGCTTTAGGTGAGTAATAAATAGCAAAGGCCGAACACTGTTCGGCCTTTGTCAAGTCTGTAGTACCAAATAAATACCAAATATTAAGATTGAAATTAGGCTCGCGGTCTTTTAATATTAAGTCACAGCTTAGTTATTTATAGGAACGTATCTTGAAAAGAAATTCGCGTCAAACCCGTAAGCAAAAACAAAGTTTTGAAGAGGAAAAGCCATTAGACATTAAGCCAATTTCATACAAGCCAGCTATTGAGCCATTGAAAGCTAAAACGGCAAATCAGCAAAAATATATTGACGCAATTCGTTCAGCAAAAATTACTTTCGGCATCGGGCCAGCAGGTACAGGTAAAACTTTTATCGCAGGCGCAGTAGCGGTCGAGATGCTACTTAATAACGAAATAGAACAAATAATTATCACCAGACCAGCAGTAGAAGCGGGCGAAGACTTAGGAGCGCTTCCAGGTGAGAAGGAAGAGAAATACGAGCCCTATATCGCTGCTTTTCGAGACGTACTTAATCAGCGTTTAGGTAAAGGGCACGTAGACTACCTATTAAAAACAGGCAAGTTAGTCGGTGAGCCATTTGCTTATATGCGTGGTAAAACATTCCGTAACGCCGTGGTTATTCTTGACGAAGCACAAAACGCCACCAAGTCACAAATGAAGCTGTTTCTGACACGTATTGGCGAAAACTGCAAAGTGATTGTAGATGGCGATAGTAGTCAAGCAGACATTCATAACTCCGGTTTAGATGACGCTATTGCAAGACTTGCTTACATTCCGGCAATCAAAATTGTTAAGTTTACACAAGACGATATTGTTAGGTCATCTATTGTAAGCGAAATCGTTCAAGCGTATTCCGCAGACCACTTCATTAAGACTTAGGAATTTATTTGGGGAACTTTTCTGTTCCCCTCTTAAGTTAATACCTTTTTTGTATATCTAATCTTGTAAATAATATTAGGGAGTAGGAGAAATGTTCGATGCGTTTTCAGTTTTAGTCGCTTTCACTTTGATGATTCCTGGCCTGCTCGTTGTGGGCATCGCGGTGTATCACACTATAAACGAAGTCAGCGGTGTGCTAGATATAAACGCGGTTTGTAATTGCCCAGACTGTGCAAAAAGAGCCAAGAAATAACCTGCATGATTTGGTTATTACAAATTGAAAGCAAATATGTATTTAGGAGAAATCACTCGCAATCAATCATGGGCACTTGAGTTGCAACATGTGCCAGACGAAATGCGGCTTGCAGAAGCTGAGTTGCAATTAACGCGTTGGTTTGATTATCGACAGATGCTTCCAGGTCAGCTTACAGATTACTTTGTTGAACGATACAAAGAAATCTATCGGCAGTGGTACGCAAAGGTGCGCGATGAAGGCGAGTCTGAGTTTATTCCTGTAGTGCATTTCAAGACCCTGTTCGGCAGTACAGAACTATTGCAATTCTGGAACGCAAGACAAGCGGCAGACCGCATCGGTTGCGATTATGACTTCTATCTGCGTTTTGCTATGCACAGGTGCGTAGAACGTGCGTGGCGGTATCTACCACGCGCTAATCAGCTTTACGGTGAAGAGTTACAGCACGACTTAGAGTTATCGTGGCAGGAGTCTCTGCGTGCGCAATTAAAGTTAGCCACAGACCCTCGATATAAGGCGGCAAACTACATCGGGCATCCAGACCAAGATGCTTATCATGAATACCTTGTTGGGCTAGTAAACATGCGTGAGCAAAAGCACATGGTGATTGCACGCCTGATATTTAAAGAAAACATCTTTACGCAAGAGACAGCGGTGAGACTGTTCGGTACGGACTTGGTAAAACAAGCAGTATCTTTTTATAACAGCTAGTAAGTAACTGGCTACTTAATTTTGGAGTTTTTATGATTACAGGACAAACCCGCACACATTCAGGCGGCCCACGTACCGGCGGTAGCGCCCGACCAGCGTTTACTGCCAAGGGTCATGACGCAATTCTTAAACGTCTGCAAGACGGTAAAGAAGACGTGATTGTTGTAATGATTAGCGGCGACCGTATTGCGGGCAAGATTATCGCACGTGACAAATTCACTATCACATTGAACGTAAAAGATGACGAGGAAGGCTCAGAAAAAGAAGTTGACGTGACTTTATATAAGCACGCCATCGAATCTTTCTTTAAATCAGTAGCACAGTAATTAAGGGCAAATAATGTCGGAAGAAATTTTAGAGTTACCGTCAGGGGTAGCAGCCGAAGATATTGAACGCTCAGCCGAGAAGTTCTATAAATTCGATGAAGCATTTCAAAGCAAAATTGTTGCAATGTGCCTGCGTGATACAGGGTTTATGCAACGCGTGGATGGTTTGGTCAAGCCTGAGTATTTTGAGAATCTCTCAGAGGCGGCAATAGTCAATATCGCTAGTCGCTATTATGAGCGGTACAAGAAGTGCCCAGGCGACCTTACCACCATTTCCAATTTAATCAAGCACGATGTAATTCACAAGGTCATCAAGAAAGAACTTGCGGCAACAATGTGGGCTTCTATCAAGTCTTCATTGATGACGGCAGATATTTCAGACCGTGACTACGTGGTTGACCAAGTAGCGACATTCGCCAGACACCAAGCGGTCAGCAAAGCAATTTTGGATTCAGTTGGTCACTTAGACATTAACGACTTTGACAAAATATCCATTTCGCTCAAGTCTGCCTTAGACGTGGGCGAAAATGGTGACAGCACAGGGTACGACTACGGCGAAATGTTAGAAGCGCGTACTAGCGAGCGTATCGACAGAGCGGCAGGTAAGTTACCGCCGACAGGCATTACTACAGGCTTTGCTGAGATTGACAGAGTTCTTTATCACAAAGGATGGGGCAAGCGCGAGTTATCAGTGCTTATGGGGCCTGCAAAGGCAGGTAAGACCACTGCATTGATTGACTTTGGTATCTCAGCCTGCGGTCACATGAATCGCTATAACGTGCTGTACGTCACGCTAGAGGTATCTGCCAAAATTATTTCAGAGCGTCTTGATGCGCGTGTATCCTCAGTGATGATGACAGAGTTAGGCAGTCACATTCATGACGTGAAAGACAAAGTATCCAAGTTCATGAAGTCTGCGGGAAAGTTTCTTATTCACGAGTTTCCTACAGGCTCAATGCGTGTATCGGACTTGCGTAGACTGATTGAGCGCTATAAGGCCAAGGGCATCAAGTTTGACCTGATTGTGGTTGACTATGCTGACTTGATGGCACCGGAGCGTCACACTGATAACGCAATTGAGAACAGCAAGGGCGTATATGTCGCCCTGCGTGGTTTAGCGATGACGGAAGACGTTGCAATTCTTACAGCGACACAGACTAACCGTGACGGCGCTAAAAAGATGGTCGCGACCATGACTGACATTGCCGAGGACTTTAACAAGGTTCGTATTGCCGATATTGTCATTTCGATTAACAAAACCGAAGAAGAGAAGGCATCAGGGCAAGCCCGATTGTACTTTGCAGCCGTGCGTAATGGCCCTTCTGGGTTCGCCATTCGTATTGCCCAAGACCTAGCAAGGATGCGATTCATTTCTGCGGTTGTGGGCGAAGAGTAATATTGCCAAACACAGGTCGGTAGCATAACGCTATCGACCTTTTTCTATTTCGGGGATTAAACACATGAAGACCTATCTTAATGTTCCTTATCACAGCAAGGACAAAGTTAAAAGTCTAGGCGCTAGATGGGATATGTCTGCAAAGCAATGGTATGTGCCAGACGGCGTAGATATATTCCCATTTTTAAATTGGGTTCCAAATATGCCCAAGTTAAATAAGAAAGTAACTCGCACATTGAAAAGAAAGCGCTATGAGTGACTTTGCAGAAATCTTAGCCAAGATAGACATGGGTGCGTACCTAGACCGCGAAGGGATAGAGTACAAAGAAACTTATGGCTCGTCTGGCGAACAATTCAATATCAGAACATGCCCATTTTGCGGCGGTGACAAGCACAAAGTCTTCATGAATGCAGAGTCCGGCCTTGGCAACTGCTTTCACGGCGATTGCGACAAGAAGTTCAACAAGTATTCATTCATTCAGGCACACACTGGTTTAATGGGGCGAGGCTTGGTAGACCATATCAAGCTAGTCGCAGCCGAGTTTGGTTGGCGACCACCGCGCAAGAAATCTGAGCCTGTCAAGTTATCATCGGCAGATTTGGTCATACCGCCGTCTATTTCACTGCCCTATAACGGCAAGAATTTAGCGTACCTAGATAATCGCAATATCACGGCAGACATTGCTAAGTATTTTCATTTGCGCTTCTGTCTTAAAGGCTGGTTTAAGTATCAGTTCGATGGCAAAGATGCGTACATGAATTTCGATAACAGGGTCATCATTCCTGTATTCGACGTAAACGGCAATATCGTCAGCTTTCAAGGGCGTGACATTACAGGCAAAGCAGACAAGAAGTATCTGTTCCCGCCAGGTTTTGCAGTCACCGGCTCTCATATTTACAACGCGCACAATCTGACAGACGAGGATACTTTAGTTGTCGGTGAGGGTGTGTTCGATGTAATGGCAATCAAGATTGCGCTAGACAAAGATGCGCATTGCAGAAATGTTTTGCCAGTCGGTACTTTCGGTAAGCACCTATCTATCAATCAGCTAGACGTGATGGCTCATTTAGTCGTCACTAAAGGCGTTAAAAACGTGGTGATGATGTGGGATGCAGAAGTACAGGCAATTGACGATGCAATAGAAGCCGGAACGATGATTAAGTCTTTAGGCTGCAAGGTCAGCATTTCCATGCTTCCCTTTGGCAAAGACCCCAATGAGGTATCAATAGATGAAGTGCGCAAGGCATTTTGGTCGGCAACGCCCCTGACTAATGCTAACGCAACAATGCTTAGATTAAAGATTAGGGAAATGAGCAAAAGGTAGTTTGCCAAACACTATATATCATTATAGAACCTGTAGCGATTCAGTAATCGCTTAACAGACGAGGATAATTTTTTATGAACGCATCAGTAATTCCTATTGTGCCCGTTGAGGCATCAGAAGACGGTAAACGCAATGCTTACGCGCATTGCTGTCCAGTTGTAGGTCATTTTCGCCACTACGCTGTTTGCTTGCATTTAAACAAGCAACGCAAAGACGGCAGATTAGAGGTTCTTTACGCCGATTGCTCTGCGGCAATTGGTAAGAAAAGATGCCCCGCTACCGATATGCGCAAAGAAGAATTAGAAGCAGGGAAGGCTATCTATTTCGTTGAGCGTATCAAGCATATGGGCGAACGGTTAGTAGAGGCGGCAAGTAACTTAATTGGCATAGCTTCACCCACTAAGCCAGCAGTTACACCTGTTGCTAAAACAACCAAAAAAGCTAAGTCAGTCGTGACTGAGCGAATTGATACTGGTTCATACGCCGATGCTATCAATATGAGCGCTAAAAAAGTCGAAGAGCCTACAAAGGTTGCTGAGACTGTTAAACCAGCACAAGGGGAGTCTTTAATGGAATTAGCTAAGCGTATGCTGGCAGAGAAGGGCAAGAAGTGAAACCGATAGAATTTTATGAATTGATACAAAAAATTGCTAGTACACCTAGCAAGACTGCAAAAGAGGCGATGCTCGCTGTCCACAGCGAAGACCGCTTTTTGCGAGAAGTTTTAGAGGCAACTTACGACCCATTTACCACCTACGGTATCACGATGGCATCTGTAATGAAGCACATCAAAACTGCCGCGAAAGAAAGCGAGGCTTACAGCTTCGGACGTGATGAATTTGCAATGCTGGCAAATTTAGCAGGTCGATTGCTGACAGGTAACGAGGCTTTGCAAAAAGTCGCAGAGCGTTTTGAGAAGCTAGACACGCCTTCTAAAGCAATACTGATGATGATTATTGATAGAAGCTGTAACGCTGGCTTTTCAGAATCAACCATCAACAAAGCCATTCCAGGGCTTATTCCAACTTTTGATTGTATGCTGGCTCACCCATTCAGCGAACACAAGCACAAGTTGGAATTTCCGCTTGTTGCAGAGCCCAAACTGGACGGCGTGCGAGTGCTGACATTTGTAAATTTAGGCACAAGTTCGGTCAACTTCTTTTCTCGTTCAGGCAAAGAGTTCACCACGTTTGACCACCTAAAAGATGACATTCTAATCATGGTGGACAACTATCGTAGCGAGTTAATGAGCCACGCAAGTGACGAGTATGACAGCATGGGATTGCCCGATGGCGAAGATACCGTTGATAGTGTTATGGACGAACTGTACGACAAGTACGGCGTAGATGACGCAATCGAACTTGTATTTGACAGCGAGGTTGTATCAGGCAGTTTTAACAAGACAGTCAGCGAAGTGCGTAAGAAAGATGTACAGGCAACCGATGCAAAGATTGCATTGTTTGATGTACTCCCGATGGATACCTTTACCAGCGAAGACAAAAAGGGTTGTCAAATTGCCGGGCCGTATATCAAACGCCGTGAGCGTCTTGAGGCAATCTGCAAGCACAGTAAGTCTAGCAACATCATTTTGTTGCCTAAATTCGAAGTAAAGAATGAAGAGCAGATTCACTCACTATACGGACAAGTGCGGGAACGCGGTTTAGAAGGCTTAATTATCAAAGACCCTAATGGCCTGTATCACCGCCGCCGTAATCACGCTTGGACAAAAATTAAAGCAGAAGAGAGTGTAGACGTGCAGATTGTCGATGCAGTAGAAGGCACCGGCAAGTACGTGGGCATGCTTGGAGCTTTGATTATTGACTTTAAAGGCGTCAAGGTCAATGTAGGCACAGGCTTGTCTGACAGCCAGCGCAAAACCTTCTGGGATGCTTACTTAGAAGATTGTGCCGACGCTGATGCCAAGCAATTAGTTGGGCGCTTGTGTGAAGTGCAGTACCACGAAATCACCCCCGATGGCTCACTGCGTCACCCACGCTTCATTAGATTCCGGGATGATAAAGCATGAACTATTCGACAAGAGTAACAAACGGTCAGGAATACCTGATTGTAAAAATTAACCCCAATGATGAAAATATCTTGGCAGTTATCCCTGTGTCCGGTACAGCCCAAGCACAGGAATTAATGAGTAAGTTTGATGCGGCATACGCAGAGGGTAGTGAAACAATTGTGGAAAAAGTTACCAATGTAATCAAAGAAACTTTTTCTTTAATTAGCTAAAACCGTATGGACAAAGATGACATTAACAATCTTAAGGCTACTCACCCTATGCCTTGGGCTTACATCATTCATCCAAATGGTCTTGTAGTCATCATGGACGCAAGCGGTAAGGAATTACCGCTTATGACCATGCTTGAATTTGTACGATTTATTACTGAGAAAATGAAATGAAAACTCCTTTAATTTTTACAATCACCGGCCCATCTTGTTCTGGAAAAACCACGCTTGAAGCCGAGCTCATGAAAACTGGCATGTTCGGGCGTGTAATTTCGCACACCACAAGACCGATGCGCGATGGCGAAGTAAATGGCGTAAATTACTACTTTGTGACCAAAGAGCAGTTTATGAAGGACATGCAAGATGGTAAGTTGATTGAGCATGTATGGTTTAATGGGCACATGTACGGTGCGGCTGTGTCTGAGATTGAAAGACTGACGCTTCTAAACAAGCCAATCTTGATTGTCTGCGAACCGCATGGGCGGGAACAAATTGTGAGCTACGGCAAGAAAAATGGTTATCGCGTGATTACTAGTCACGTATATGCTCCAACAGACCTAATCGCAAGACGCTTTTTGGCACGCTTTGCAAAAGAAATAGAAGCGGGCAAAACTGGCTCAATTTCAGTTTACGCTGACCGCTTGGTGACTATGATGAAAGAAGAAGTTAAATGGACACCAAGCGAGTACCCCTATATCAATAACTTGATAATGACTGGTGAAACTGACACAGATAGAAACGTAAAGCTGATTGTCGCGCAAGCAGAGGCTTATATTGACGCCCCATTTGTAAGTCACTAATTACATACTCATAGCGGCACTCGCCGCTTTTAAATCACTATATGGTTACTTTAGGTCTTGAAGAGGCTGCGGCTTTATTGCGCATGTCCTCTTCTGCCCTGCGTGTTAAGGCAAAGCAGGGGATTGTGCCTGGCAGTAAGCCGGGTAAAGAGTGGGTGTTTGTTGAGGAAGATTTACTAGCGTTTTTAAGGTCGCTGTATAATGAACCACGGCAAGCCCCCAATGAAAGGGGCAATACATGGCTAAAAGCAAAGAGCTTTACCAAAGAACAGGCGAAATCTGGTGGTACAGATTCACCGACCCGTTCACTGGAAAGCAAATTCGCAGAAGCGCGGGCACGACTGACCGCAAGCAAGCGCAACAAATCCTAGACAATGCGAAAGCAACGGCATGGATACCGCAAGCAGGTGGCAAGTCTATCCCAACAAAGTTGTGGGCAGAAGCATCTATTCGCTGGATAGAAGAGCGCGACAAGCGCAGTATTCTTACCGATGCGGGTAGATTAGAAATCCTCAACAAAGAAATAGCAGAAGTAAAGTTGGCAGACATTGACAACGACTTCGTGCGTGACGTGGTGATTAAGAAGGTTTTAATGAAGCGCGGCATATCTGGGGCAACCGTAAACAGGTATGTAACGCTGATGCAAAGCATTCTAAATATCGCCGCAACACAATGGGGCTGGTTGTCTGTTGCGCCTAAACTTATGAAGCCTGGACAGAAAGCAGAGCAACGCCGTGAAGCATGGCTCGCATTATCTCAGTTCAAGCTGTTACTAGACCATCTGCCCGACCATTACGTTGATTTGGCGCTGTTTGGTGTAGCGACAGGGTTGCGATACAGCAACATCAATGACCTTGAGTGGTGCGAAGTAGATGCGGCTAGAAACCGCATTGTGATACCGAAAGAAAAGTTTAAGGGCAAGCGTGACCACATATTGCCAATTAACGCGACTGCTAAAGAAGTGTTGATTAGACAAGTGGGCAAGCATCCTGAACGCGTCTTTACTTACAGAAACAAGCCATTTGAGCGTATCAACATGCGCTTTTGGCACGAAGCTGTAAATAAAGCCGGTATCAATGCAGAGCTAAGAAAGGCAAAGTTACTCAAAGCAGACGAGAACTTTGTGTTTCACGGCTTACGGCATACCTTTGCGACATGGCTAGGTAGAGTAGGTGTACCACTAGATGTTATTGAGGCTTTAGGTGGGTGGTCATCAGGCAAGAATCGCGTAGTATCGGGCTACGCTCATCTTGCCGATGTAAACCACTTGTTGCCTTACTCACAGAAGATAGATGACATCCTCGGTGGCAAGATTGAGAACATTAGCACATTATTAGCACATAACACGTGGACTAATTTAGCACAAAGTGAGCTAAGTTCTTGATTTTATTGGCTCCTCAACCTGGGCTCGAACCAGGGACCTACGGATTAACAGTCCGCGTTCCTTGTTAAGAGACATGTTAAGGATTTATTCATCAAACCAAGCAAACACGGGGCTTGCCGACCTACTGGTTGCGTTTGATAGTGTTTAATATCTGTTAATACCGATGGATAATTTAGCACAAAATTAGCACATTTAGCACATTTTTAGCACATTTTTAGCACACTATTAGCACACTATTAGCACAAGAAAAAAGCCTGCTTTCGCAGGCTTTATAGGTGGAATTTTAAAAAGTCTATTTCATATCTTTGATGTTTTTGAGACTTTCAATTTCTGCTGTTTCTCGCTCAATCCAGCTACGAACACAACCGCGAAGAGCTTCTTTTTCCATTGCCGTCTCAGGGCGCACGTTCATGCCGCCAGATTCTTCACGAATAATTCCCAAGACCTCTTTTTCATAATCTGTAATCAAGGTGCTATTGAGAACGCTACGAATGGCTTCCCAAGTCTCAGGCATGTATTCGCCCATAACAAGAGACAGTAAGTAGATTGGGTCAATTCCTAAAGATTTTGCCAAGCCAGGTACGCGGTTTACAGGAACCTTTGTCTTGCCCTGTTTCATCATTGTGATGATGTTTGCGTTTTCTAAGCCAAGGTCATTAGTTATTTCTTGCTGAGACTTCGGTGAAATTGAAATCTGTTGGGTCAGGTACGCGGCAACGCTAATTTTCTTTCCACTCATTTGATTCTCTCCAAGTAAGGGTTATTTAAAATTTTTTTACCACCTAAGTATAAGTATAGGGCAGTTTACAAAAAATTGATAACGACTTACTTATATTTAAAATAATTTTAAATTATCCGCTTTTATTTGGGTTGATAAAAATAACCCGCCACTTACTATATAGGTAATTAAGCAGTGGGTGACTGTGAGTAAAGAGGATAAATAAACGATATGAGGAGAAGTTTGTGGTAGCAAAAATAACTATGCAAGAAATGATAGGAATT
>OGVO01000187.1_pt1 | contig 11642 bp, 22 predicted proteins | sample 1575771 | NCBI WGS metagenome assembly OGVO01 (sample SAMN07581527, study PRJEB24739) | freshwater metagenome | place: Singapore | collected 2015-01 | reverse complement strand
TATACGGGCAACTTGAGTTCTTTGACTGCGGGCAGAGCAAAAGTGTATCTCAAATACTTTGTCGCGTTAGCGTAGGAAGTGCGGATTGTTCACCGGCACTTTTTTGTGACACGATGTCACAGAACAGACAGTTGCACCGGAGACGACCGCACTTGTTCGCACCCATCTTTTGGGTGGTCGGGAGAATTTCCGAAAATCTTTCTGAAAAGGATTGCCTAGCTATTGCTTACTGTCCGACAGTATGCAATACTACACACATGCAGACGAGACGAGTCGCGAGTGATGACCGCAAGTTGCTGCAACACATAGAGAGTCGCACAGATGACCACCTATCAAATCAAAAGCGTCAAGATCAACGAAGAATTCACTGGCGAATTGGCTGACGCGATCGCACGAGCGATCGAAATCAATGCTGAATATCAACCGTCTTTCGGCGTCCAAGTCGAATCAGAAGACGGCGAAACGCTGTGGGATTCCGAAGAGACCGAGAATCAATATCGTTTCGAAAACGGATCGCTCTATCGATACGACGCTGAAAGCAACGCATACGTCCACTGCTTCCGCAGCATTTACGCTGAGACAGAAGAGGACGCAATTCGAATGTACGAAGAATCGCAAGAGCGAAACTAGATGAACAAAGACAAGGGTGATGACAGGCTCTCGCTGCGACTGGGTGTCCTACGAGAGCCGCTGCTGCGTCGAGCGGAGTCAGTCGGAAAAACACCCAGCCAATACATCCGGGCGATTCTAGCGAAGGATCTGGGTGTCGAGGAGCCGGAAATGAAAGAAGGCAGACCGATGACATCGGAACAAGCCAGCATTGCAGCTCAGGCTGAGTGGGCGCGAAAGAAAAAAACGAAAAAGAAACGCAAGTAACAACAGCGGAGCGAATAGCCGCTAGGGGAGAACTGTAATGATAATTGCACCGCATAAACAGCGAGTGTTGGACGAACTACATCAGCTACACGAGCGTATCGTGAAGCTTGGTGATTTCTTTGAAACGGAAATCTTTGCTGATTTGGATAAGGGCGAACAAGATCGCTTGGACTTGCAGTATCACGTCATGAAGGCTTATCGAGCCATATTGATTCAGAGAATTGAAGCAATGGGATTGCGTGAGTATTTCCAGGGAACAGCGGCGTGAGTAGCCGCTATTGAGCTGACTGGTTGTTACTTGCTTTGTTACGGTCACTAAATGTCAAGAAGCAAGCGTTCGTTTCGGACGAATGAAACATAATCCGACGCGGAATCCGTTCGCGATACCAAATGGAGCTAGAACGCGGTAGAGGTGCAAATGCGTGACAGCCGGAGAGACGGCAACACGGATTGTTAGCTCAGTAGCAGAGCGTCGCAGCAGCTAGCTAGAAGGCTGCGAAGGTCGTAGGTGCAATTCCTACACGATCCGCTTACAAGCAAGTCCGGTCCGGGGGGATTTGGACCCCAGCTACGCATAATCAGACCGGTGCGTAGCTGGGTTCGTACACAACAGCGGCTTTAGCAGCCGCAAGGGGGGGGTTGATGTTGAAAGTTTATCTTTGTGGACCAATAAACGGTTGCACTGATGACGAGTGTCAGACTTGGCGAGATTGGTTTCAGTCTCAGCCTTCGGAAGATTTCTATCCCCGTGATGTTGCTTGGATAGATCCGATGGAAAGAGGCTATCGCGGCAAAGAGGCAGAAGACTATCGCGAGATAGTCGAACTGGACAAGCGAGACGTAAGAGAATCCGATTGTCTTGTTGTCATGTACACCCAGCCGAGTGTCGGTACGTCGATGGAGATATTTCTGGCTTGGTCGTTGGGAAAACCAGTGTTAGTCATAAACGAATCAAACAAGCCCGTTTCGCCTTGGTTGCGGTATCACGCTACAGCTATGGTGCGTACAAAAGAACTTGCGATGCAAAAGCTGAAAGAGTGGTTCTAAATGATCGTCATGCCCGCAAATTCAACAGGTTGGTTTTGGCACTGTCTTGCACGCGAGACAGGTCGGATCGGCCACTTGTACTCGCCTGGGGCTCAACGTGGACCTTGGCCGTGGTTCCCGTTTGCGCTCGATAACGGTGCGTTCGCTTGCTGGGACATGCAGACGAATCGCTTCGACGATGCGAAATGGGAAGCCAATGAACCAGCATGGAGAAACTTGATCCGATGGGCAGCTCCGAGTGGGTTGGCTCGCTGGGCTATTGTTCCAGACGTTCCGGGAGATGCGTCACGCACTTTTGAGCGATGGGAGCAATACCATCAGATTGTTACCGATGCAGAGATCAACACAGCCTTGGCGGTGCAAGACGGGATGACGGTCGAGCAAGTCAAAGCATTGGCAATCAAGCCAAGCGTGATTTGTGTAGGCGGTTCGACTGGATGGAAGTGGGAGACGGTGGAGCAATGGGTGAAAGCGTTTCCAAGAGTGCACGTTCTCCGGTGCAACAGTCCTGAAAAGCTGTATTGGCTTGAATCGATCGGTGTCGAGTCGTGCGACGGGACTGGATGGAATCGTGGCGACAGAAAGCAGACGGAAGGTCTTGAAGCGTGGGCGAGGCAAAGACCTGAACCGAAGCCGTACACGCTGACGCCTTACGTTTGTCGGAAGGTTAAGAACGGGCAAGAGATGCTTTTTGGGTATTGAGCAAGTGCGGACTAGATAACGGCAAGGGGGAGTGATGGCAGAAGAGCATCCAATTCAGCCGATAGTACGAGACTCGCATGGCACTGTGCGTTTCAAAGAAAATGCAATCGTGCGGTATATTTTGGACAACGGCGGAATCGACATGAATAAATTAGCAACATTGCCGTTTTGCCAAAACGATCGTGAGCAATTCGCTCAGCTTATTGGGTATAGCCTAAGCGGATTTGGCGATCTTTCGTACGTGTCTGATAGGACGTACGAGCGAGCTGCTATGGTGTGGATGGCGACAGAAACAAGTGCGGCACAGTCCGTTGAGGGGGAGTGATGAAATCGGGATCAAAAAAGATAGACTTGGATTCGATTGTCACGACTTCTCGGATCAAGCGTTTGAAGAAGTGCGTAGAGACGATCGGTTATTACGGGCATTTCTCGGAAGGGCAAGACGGATTTCAAGCTCTGCTTGAGTTAAAGCAGTTTGTTGATGAACTGGAGGGAGATGTGTCGCCATACGGATATTGCCCTCATTGCGGTGAGCGATCGGTAAGCCGAGAGCGTCGCGTCAACGGAAACGACACATGCGAAAAAGGTCATGTTTACCCGTCGCGTGCTTCAAGATGCCAACCAAGCAAATCAAGAGCAAGTGCGGCCCCAACCGCCGCATCGGAGACAAGCGAATGATGCACACGCCGGGACCGTGGAAGATATTTGACGGATACGGAAGCGAGTTCGGTAAGCCAATTATCGTTGATTCCATTCCCGACGTAGAGGGAAGATGCGTTGCTAACTGCATTTGCTATCTAGCGACGACGAACGACGATTATCGAGCCAACGCACTATTGATTGCAGCGGCTCCCGAGATGCGGGAGCTACTCGAATGCGTCGCAATGAGTCCGATTGATTTGGAGAACGACGGCGAGTGCTGCATGCGAATCAAGACCGAGACGATATTCAAGATCGCCAGCTTGGTGTTTGGCGAGCAGATAACCGAGATCCAGACATTGGCGGGGCAACTGGTAACAAGTGCGGACCAAACGTCCGCAAGGGAGGAAACGTGACAATCGAATCGATTCGCAAATACAGAGGAGTCCCGGCAAAAGTCGGGATGCGTGTGTTCTATCGCCACAACGGCAAGTATGGAACGATCAAGTCTGCTCGATGCGGATATTTGAAAATCTTGCTAGATGGGGACAAGTGGCCGCAAACATTCCACCCGACTTGGCGGCTCGATTATCTCGACAAAGATGGAACCGTTCTATTCGCAAGTCCAAAGGAATAGCGGCTCAGGTATCGGCATCAGAAGGAGAATGCAATGAGCGAAAACAATAAACGCGTTCACACGAGGAGGATATGCGATGTACATCCGGACGATGTTAAGTTGCTAGAAAGATTCAACGAGCAGGTGCAAATGCTTACTGGAATGATCAAGGAGATCATCGAGGACGAGCCTCGAATGCTACTGTCGCCGGTGATGCGTCGCATGTTGTCGGACAAAGCAAAGGAAGTGGAATCGCTTCATTCTCCGCTGCGAATGCGGTTGTGCGTTGACAATCCTGGGGAACCACTAAAGCCAAGGAACAATAGCGGCTGTTGAAACGGCATCAGTATTCAAGTAGGAGTTTTTATGAGTTACGACTTAGGTTTACAAGATGCCATCACCGGAGAGTGGCTTACTCTTGACGAACCGCATCACATGCGCGGCGGTACATATTGCGTAGGCGGAAGCTCAACAGCCGAAATCAACATTACCTACAACTACGCAAAACACTACTACAGGGTGATGGGAGATCAAGGACTGCGTACGATCTATGGCAAGACAGGGGCGGACAGTATACCGATACTTGAATCAGCAATCGAACAGCTTGGAAATGATGTTGACGATGATTATTGGAAGGGCACGGAAGGTAATGCAAAGCGTGCATTGTTGCAGTGTCTTGCGTTAGCAAAGATGCGTCCAGACGGAGTATGGGCTGGAAATTGACCATTTTGTTGGCGTCAGGAAAAAGGTAGATCGATGAAAAGTGAACGAAACCCGTTGATTGCAGACACTGACACGCTTATCAGGGCGATGCGGATTCTCGCTAAGGAGATCCATTGCGAGGACGGCGTGGCAGTTTCGGCGATCATGCAAGCGGCAGGTCGACTTGAGAAGCTGAATGCGTTGGCCGTCGACGTTGCGAGAGCGTGTCGTCGTGGTGATCAGATGTTTATCTCCTGCTTGCAAGGAAACGACTTACCAACGCAGAAGCTGCGGTCTGCATTGAACAAGCTCGGCGATCAATTACGAGAGTGGGAATCGGGCGAGGCAAAAGACCGAAATGGATTGGTCGATTACGGCAGCAACGCCGGTATTCGTTGCGACACAGACAATGGTCCGTGCGCTTGTGGCGCATGGCATTAGGTCAGGCTCGGCGATCAATTACGAGAGTGGTAGATATGAGTCGTGCATGGTTACATCGAAACGGAAAATCGCCTTGGATGTTTGAGCCGTCGCAGAAATACGGCGAGCTTGTGCATATCACACGGTCGGGAACAGTTTATGCTATTTTGGCATCACACAAACAAGGGAAGCCGTTTTGGATTGGTAGGCTTTGTAACGGAGCGTGGTGCACTACAGAACGTGAGTTGCGAGCGAGATCGATTGAATTTGAGGACGCTGGCGAATACGTGTTTCAGCCAGCGAATTAAGCAAGTGCCGGTTAGTTATCCGCAAGCGTGGAAGGGGAATGGATTATGGTTGATGTGTGGCGAGTGAAATCACGTTGGAAGTTCGAGTTCGTGAAAGTGGCCGCAGACAAGGTAACAGCGTCGTCGGTCTTTATCGGAGGAAGTCGAGTAGCAAAGTCATCGGACGGAGTTCATTATTTCGAAGACTTCGCTTCAGCAAAAGAATACGCGACAGGAATTCTTCGCATGACGATCGACGAGTCTCGCAAAAGCATGGAAAAGGCAGAAGAGATCCTGAGTACAGTCTTGGAAACTACAGAAGAGACAGTTCCGGAATCCAAAAGCCGGTGGTAGCAAACAAGTTCCGCTAGTTCGTCCGCATCAGTCGATGCTGTAGTCCTCTGGACCAGCAACAGTATCCCCAAACCGGGAAACATGGTCGATTAACCACTCTCTCATGGTAGCCCCCTGGGAGAGTACCTCTCCATTGTACCGACACAACTGGTAGCCATATTCCCCTGAATACACTACACAGTTCTCTTCCTTGACCTTCTTGTCAATCATCTCGAACACCGGGAACAATTCCATCGGATAGGCGTCGATTTTGACCCCTAGACGCAGGATATCTCGCGCCATGCACAGGCAAACCCCTCGCACCTTACGCTGAATAGCGTTTCGTGCCCTCTTTTCAAGGTGCCGGAAGTCGGATCTTTGCACTTTTTCAGGGAAAATCTTCATGGGTGCTCAATTTTTAGGCATAAACTAGGGTAAAATACGAGTATAGCATAAGTTTTGCCTATATTTCTACCGACAGTGCCTAATTTTTAGGCAGATTTGCCCAAAAAATGAAGATCAACTACTACAGTCTGCTCCGCGACGTGTGCCGAGATAGCTATTGGGAGTTCATTAAGACCTTTTGGCACACGGTTACCCGCGACAAATTGGTAGCCAACTGGCACATGCCATACCTCGCCAATGAAATCCAAGTGAACATGGAGAAAGTGTTCAAGGGCGAGAAGCGGGAGCATGATCTAGTCTGCAATATCAGCCCAGGGACCTCCAAATCCACTCTGTTCTCTATCTTCGCGCTGCCTTGGGCATGGACTCGGATGCCCCACATGCGATTCATTGGTGCCAGTTTTGCCGAGGCCCTTGCTCTGGATCTCAGCGGTAAGAGCCGGCAGGTTGTATCTTCGCCCCTGTACAAGCAGTTATTCCCCGAAATCCAAATCAGAAAAGACACGGACGCCAAATTCCACTGGGCAAATACCCAAGGTGGGGAACGGTACGGTGTGTCTGTGGGGTCCGCAGTCACGGGTAAGCACGCCCACATGATCGTTATTGACGATCCGCTTGACCCCAAAGGGGCTAGATCGGCGGCGGACATTGCAAAGAGCAACCAATGGATCAGGGAAACCATTTCCTCGCGAAAAGTGGATAAAAATGTCACTTGGACCGCATTGGTGATGCAAAGGCTGAGTGTTGAGGACCCGACTGCCATCTTTTTGGAGCGGTCGGACGTTAAGCATATTTGCTTGCCCGGTGAACTCACTAACTATGTCAGTCCCCCAGAACTCAAGGACAAGTATGTAGATGGGCTATTTGACCCCAAGAGACTGGACAGAGAGGCTCTTAGGAAAATGGAGTCTGATCTGGGCCAATTCGGCTACGCAGGTCAGTTTATGCAGTCCCCGATTCCCTTGGGCGGGGGTATGTTCAAGCCGGATAGGCTGGAGGAACGGGAATTTGATCCAGGTTCCGGGGAATTTGTTAAAATTGTCAGGGGCTGGGACAAAGCATCCAGCAGCGGCTCGGGGGACTTTTCCGTTGGCGTTAAGATGGGGCTCCACAAGGATGGGTCTTTCTGGATCTTGGACATCGTTCGAGGCCAGTGGGCTACAGACGAGAGAGAGGAAATCATCTTACGCACGGCCCAAAAGGACGGCAGGCGAGTGAGGATCATGTTGGAACAGGAACCGGGTTCCAGCGGTAAGGACAGTGCCAGAGCAACAATCAAGAAATTAGCTGGCTTTCTGGTTACCGCAGAACCCGCAACCGGCAAAAAGGAACTACGGGCAGACACGTTCTCGGTTCAAGTGAACGCAGGGAACGTGAAAATCGTCCGGGGGCCCTACGTTGATGCATATAAGACCGAAATGACGTTTTTCCCCAACGGCAAGAACGATGACCAGATTGATGCTAGTTCCTTGGCTTTTGCCGCACTAGCCATGACCAAACCGAAATTAGGTGTATTCAAATGACCCGAGTGCCGATGTCAGCGGATCAAGCCGCAGCAATGATCCACAATATGTTCATCTCTCGCACGTCATTGGGCGGGTTACCCATCTACGACGGCAGGTACGGCACACGGGACGTAGATAAGGAAGCCGGCTATCCGGTAGACCTGACGACCGAGGACTTCAAGACCATGTACGAGCGCAATGACATTGCCTCGCGCGTGGTCGATATTGAGCCCCTGGAATGCTGGAAAGAGTACCCCGAGATATATGAGACCGAGGAAGAACGGGAAACTGACTTCGAAAAAGCCCTAGACAAGGTTCTAGCCGAAACGAATCTCTACAGCTACCTCGCCCGCGCGGATCGTGTCTCGGGTATTGGTCGCTTTGGGGTCTTGTTCCTTGGTTTCGGGGATGGTTGATCCTGGCAAGAGCCGGCACCTGGGTTTACCAAGAGCGGTAAATCCGCTAGTCCAGGAAAAGGCGAGATCCTGTATTACCGGGTCTTGGATGAATCCGCCGTATCCATCGCTGCCTACGAAGAGGACCGCAGAAACCCACGGTTCGGGCAACCCCTGTACTACACCCTCAACTTCGCCCAACACATCAACTCCTCGGCCAATGGGGATGCACAGCCCACCACGACCTCAGAACAGGTTCACTGGTCCCGTGTTATCCACATCGCAGACAATCTCCTCACCAGTGAGATTTACGGGATGCCACGGATGCAGAACGTATTCAACCGTCTCATGGATTTACGCAAAATCCTAGCCGGTGCCGCTGAAATGTTCTGGAAAGGCGGGTTCCCGGGGCTCAGTTTCGAGGTAAACCCCGAAGTAGGGGAGTTCACGGAAGAGGAAAAAACAGCACTCAAGCAGGAAGCCAAGCTCTATTCCGAGGGTCTAGCCCGGTATTTGACTACCGTGGGTGTTAGTGTCAAGCCCCTGAACATCCAAATTGCCAATCCTGAGTCTCATATCCGGTCCTTGCTGCAAATCATCTCGATCACCAAGGGCATTCCGCAGCGGTTGTTCATGGGCGCTGAGCAAGGCTCCTTGGCATCGACACAGGACGGGGATACATGGGCAGAGCGCGTGGCCCTCCGCCGCAATATGTACGTTAGCCCCCACATCATCCGGCCTACCATCGACCGGTTGATCCAGGCCGGGGCATTGCCGGCCCCTAGCCCAGAACTTGGTTATTCAATCAAGTGGACCCCACTCGCCACACTTTCCGAGGAAGGCAAGGCACGGGTCGGCAAAGAATTGACCGAGGCCCTCGCACGTTACTCGACGGCAGGTGCCGAGGCACTGGTCCCATTGCCTGAGTTCTTGGGCAAGTTCCTCAAGTTCAGCTTCCAGGAAGTAGAAGCCATGATGAAGGCACCTCCGACCGAATTGTCGGTTGTGTTCAGGGAAATGGGCATGACAGGGCAAGAAAACAACACACCTTCGTCTATCCCCAAGGTCACCAGCAAAGCGACCCAGAAGGACCCGACAAAGACACCGCAGAACGTGGTCCAGCGTAAACGGGGCGCGACCCCTGCCAAGAAAGAATCCGCTACCAATCCTCAATCCACGAAGGAAACCTAATGTTCTTCCAACCCGATATAGCCGAAAAGTTGGTCAAGTACCTACGCGCAGGGGATAAGGGGCACGCATTTCTAGCCGCTTACGACCTAGTGGAGTGCCCTGATCTCGCAAAAACGGCGGTTTTGCCGGAAGGCGAATATAATGATGAGGAATTAGCTAATCTAATCGAAGCTGACCTCAACGAGTCCCTGGTAGCCAGTGTGCACGTCCGAGACGGTCAGATCGTCCCCCGTGTCCTCGGCTATGCGTTCTACTTCCTAGAAGCATGTGCCTTGGCAGATGATGAGGAAGAAGATGGAGAAACTGGTAGCGAATCTGTCGAGCAAGATCACGACGAAGAGACTGCTGGGTAAAGAATACCTAGTAGCCCCCGTGGCTATGCTTGTTGAGGGTGTACTGGCAGGAAACATTGGGCCAGTGCTCTACGAAGAAGATGAAATCCTACGTTCCGTGGAAGCATGGAACAACAAGCCCATCACCATTGGGCACCCCGAGAATCTAGACGGCACCAAGGCATCCGCTTGCACGCCCGAGACTCTTGAACGCCACGCTGTCGGCATCATTCTCAACACCAAGTACGACAAGCGTACCAAGAAGCTCAAGGCCGAGGCTTGGTTCGATAAAGAACGGCTTGATATTGTACCTGATGCCATGCAGATCAAACTTGCCCTCAACAGCGGCAAGAAGATGGAAGTATCCACGGGTCTGTATGTGGATGTTGTTCGGACTGCGGGTGACTGGAACGGCAAGCCCTATGTAGGCAAGACCACTGGTTATCGCCCTGATCACTTGGCCATTTTGCCCTATGATCGGGGCGCTTGCAGTATTGAAGATGGCGCGGGGCTGTTGGTAAACAAGGAAGTACCACAAGAACCAGAGCAAGCAGTAGAAATCCCACCCAATGCCCTTGAAGTAGGCAGCGAGTGGCCCCAAGGGCATGTTGTTGACATCTTCGACGACTCTTTAATCTTCGCATCTAACAGCGAAGAAGGCAAATACTTCAAGGAAAATTTTGCAAAAGACGGCGAAACTGTCAAACTATTAGGAAATCTAATTGAAGTTAGCCGCAAGGTTAGCTACGAGCCTCTAGTTACTAACGAGAAGCAACAAATGGACCGAGAAGAACTTTTGAAGCATCTTGGTGACGAGCACAAAGACTTCGTTACCAATATGACAGACGCGCAAGTAGGTGCGTTGCTCAAGCTGAAAGCAGAGGCTCCTGCCGCTCCCGAACAGCCAGCACCCCAGCCTGTAGTCAACTCCCTTGAAGACATCCTCGCTTTGGCACCTGCAAAGGACCGAGCAGTAGTCGAGCAAGCACTGGCAACCAACCAAAAGGTCCGCGAAGACCTTATCGCCAAAATCGTCGCCAACAAGGCCAACGCCTTCACGGCTGATGAACTTGGTGCTTTTGATACACCTGCTTTGGAAAAGATGGCCGCTCTGGCGTTCGCTGCTAATGCAACACAACCAGACCCAATCTACGCCGGTTCCCCTGGATCGGCCCCTGAGCAACCTGCACAACCCCTCAAACTCCCTTCGACCCTGTAATAAGGCAAAGAAATGACTACAGCAGCAGCAAGAACGATTTTCCTGGATGGACACCGAGGGGTGCGAGAAGAACTCGTAGCCGCTTCCGGTACCTCGATCAAGCCCGGTATGCTCATCCGACGCACCTCGGCTAACGAAGCAAACGTACACAACGTCTCTGGCGGCAACGGACCTGCGCTGCTTGCTGTTGAGGACGAATACCAGTATTCGCACCCAAGCGGTGGTGTTGACCAGACCTACACCGCTGGTACCCCTGTATTCTGCGAATACGTCATGCCAGGAGCATTGCGTTACGTTTTGCTCAAGGCTTCCGAAAACGTTGCTGTCGGGGATCTTCTGATCTCTGACGGCGCGGGCTTGTTCATCAAGACCACGGGAACGCCAACCCGCCAATACTGCCAAGTCGAGGAAGCCTCTAACACAGGCTCCAATCAACTCATCAAGGCTCGCTTTTTCTAATTCTTCTCCAAAGGGAAAGACCAAGACATGGACTACGATTTTATTCTCAACGGAGCGGGCCACGGGACTATTGCCCAAAAGATGCTCGCCACCAATGGTGACGTTGGGGTTCTCCGGCCTTACATCGGTAAGGACGGGAAATCCTACATTTCCGTCGCCTCCGGTGTCAACGACAACGGGGAAACAGTCTACAAGGAAATGGTAACTAACGCCGGTGCCACCTTGCGAAAAGACGAATGGCAGAAGATCGACGAAATGGTTGTTAAGGCCGCTCGTCCTCGTCTCCGTATCGTCAACGCGATGCGTGCTGCTGGGTTGACCTACAGCTTCCCGAATGCTTGGGGAACCACGGTTCTTCAATACGAACGTCAATCGGACATCTCTGCTGCTCGTATCAGCATGGACGGTATCACCCCAGGTGAGAACGACCGGCCTGTATACGATATTGTGAACCTTCCTTTGCCGATTATCAGCAAGGAAATCTCGATGAACAGCCGAGCAATCGCTTCCTCGC
>OGVO01000186.1_pt1 | contig 11661 bp, 10 predicted proteins | sample 1575771 | NCBI WGS metagenome assembly OGVO01 (sample SAMN07581527, study PRJEB24739) | freshwater metagenome | place: Singapore | collected 2015-01 | reverse complement strand
TTTCCCAGTCACGATAGCCACCCAGCAAAGACATATAAAAAGGTTGTTGACAGCAATATTTTTATATGTCTTTGGAGGGGGGCTGTTGTGAGTCTTGAGATTTCAACTGTTTTAGAACATAAAGAAAACTTGAATAATGCTTTTTTTAAGAAAAAGACACAGGTTAGAGCAATTGAATCTGATTTAAAGATGGTGAATCAGACTATTAAGCTTCTATCGGAAGGTGGCGTTAATGCGGTTACATTAGAGGCAGTAGGTGTGAATGCTGGATACAGTCGCGGTTTAGTTTCTCGGCGCTATGGTTCTAAGGATCAATTACTTGTTCGAGTTTTAAATTATTTGGAAAACTGGTTAAATGAGAAATCTAAAATTGCAACTAATAATAAATATGGTTTAGATGCTATTAATTCATTAATTTTAAGTATTTCAGATGATTTTTATTTGTATCGTGAAAAATATAGAGCATATTTTTGGTTGAGATTTTATGGTTTAGAGCAAAATAAAATTTTAAATGAATGTCTGGTAAGATCTCATAATATGCGTGAGGAAAAAACTATTAAATGGCTTAAAGAAGCATTAGCTCTAGAGGAATTATCAAGAAATGTAGATATTGAAATGGTACATGATTTTATTAAAACATCATTGATGGGTTTAGTTCATAACTGGATGGTAGATCCTAATTTTAATATTGAAATTAGATTGAAGCAGTTAGTTTATATTCATTTAAAAAATATGTTTTCAAATTCTCATTTTTATCATTCTGTTAATTTTTGGGGTGAATAATATTATGCAATTTACCCAATTAAAATATAGTAGTTTTTTAATTATATTCAGTATTACTGGTTGTCAACAAATAGATCCTTATCAACAGCCTAAATTTCTTTATCTCATAATTATCCGATTCAAACTCAGCACTCTTACCAAGCACTTTCTTGGATTGATTATGTCAAAGATCAACAACTTATTAATATTGTCGATCTGGCACTAGTGGCGAATCAGGATTTAAAGATTGCTTCATTACGTATGCATGAAGCACAAGCGGCTTATAACATTCAACGTGCTGAACTTTTTCCGAATATAGGTGGTACTGCGAGCATGGAACGCAGTCATGTGCCTGCCGACTTATCTTATGTCGGTAGAGAAGTGACATCCAGTCAGTATTCTGTGGGTCTTGGCATGAACCAATGGGAGCTGGATTTGTGGGGTCGTATCCGCAGCTTGAATGAAGCGGCTTTGCAGCAATTTCTTGCAGTTGAAAGCAATGTGCGTGCAGCACGCAATAGTATTATGCAGCAAACTGTTCAAAGTTATTTAACGTTATCTGAACTGGATAAACGCATCCATTTTGCTCAGCGCTCTGTACAGAATTATGAAAAATCAGTACGAATTTTTAAGCGCCGTTTTGAGGTGGGTGCAGGCTCTAAAGTGGAATACATGCAAGCAAAAACAATGCTCAGTAATGGTCAAGCTTTAGTGGCTGAATTACAGAAATCCCGTGCACTGACTGCAAACTATTTAGTGCAATTGGTGGGACAGCCGATTTCTTTGCCTAAAACAGATTTAGATCAAGTGACTTTTAAAACAAGTATGCTACAAACGGGTTTGCCTTCAGACTTATTGTTGAACCGTCCTGATATTCATGCTGCGGAAGCAATGCTTAAATCTAAGCATGCCAATATCTATGCGGCACGCGCAGCATTTTTTCCACGTATCGCACTGACGGGCAGTTTTGGAACAGCCAGTTCAGATTTAGACGATTTATTTAAATCTGGCAGCAGTGTTTGGTCGTTTGCTCCTAGTATCAGTGTGCCTATTTTTACTGCGGGTCGTCTAAAAAATAATTTGGCCTTAGCAGAAGTGCGTAAAGAGATTGCAGTGGCAGAGTATGAAAAGACGGTACAGAACGCATTCCGTGAAGTCTCTGATGCACTGGTTCAACAGAAATATTTAGATCAACAATTACGGATTCAGAAACAAGGACTCAGTGCTTTCCAGGAAACTGCACGGCTGGCACAACTGCGTTATGACAACGGTGCTGTGGGATATTTAGACGTTTTGGATGCACAGCGCAATTTACTTAGTGCAGAACAGCAATTGATTGAAACGCAAAGTAGCTTAATGCAGTCCTATGTCAGTCTTTATTTTGCCTTGGGTGGTGACACCGCATTTGCAAAAAAAATTTAAAATATTGGGTAATTAAACATGAATTTTAAGAAAATAACCATTGCTGGGTTCATCGTTGTTTTAGGGTTGGTCGCTTATCTGATCTGGAAAAATATGAATAAGCCAGACACTGATGCCTTAGTCAGTGGCAATGGACGTATTGAAGCCACTGAAATTAACGTATCTAGTAAGCTATCTGGCCAGTTAGAAGAAATTTTGGTTAAAGAAGGTGACTTTGTCGAGCCTGGTCAAATCTTGGCGCGGGTTAAAATTTCGACTTTAGAAGCCCAGTTACGTGAATTGGAAGCACAACAGCGTCAAGCCCAGGATGCGATTGCGACAGCGGAAGCACAAGTGGCGATGCGGATCAGCGAAAAAGCCGCCGCTGAAGCCATGGTACAACAGCGTGAAACAGAACTGATGGCGGCTAAAAATCGTTTAGCGCGTACCGAAGTTTTAGCCAAAGAAGGCGCATCGTCCAAGCAACAACTGGATGATGAACGTGCCGCAGCACAGCAAGCCATTGCGGTATTAAGCGCAGCCAAAGCACAGGTACAAAGTGCCCAAGGGGCAATTGTTGCGTCTAAAAGCCAAGTGTCAGCCGCACATTCTCAAGTCGATGCCATCAAAGCCTCGGTGGAACGGATTAAATTTGATATGGATGATGCACAGTTACGTGCACCATTAAAAGCACGTGTTCAGTTCCGTGTCGCGCAGCCGGGTGAGTTGGTGGCAGCGGGCGGGCGTGTGCTCAATCTGATTGATTTATCTGATGTGTATATGACGTTCTTTTTGCCTGAAACCGTTGCAGGTAAAATTGCTATTGGAACAGAAGTACGTATTGTATTGGATGCTGCGAAAAATGTGGTGATTCCAGCTACAGTGTCTTTTGTTGCCGATACTGCACAGTTCACACCAAAATCGGTGGAAACGGAAAGCGAACGTCAAAAACTGATGTTCCGTGTTAAAGCGAAAATTGATCCAACTTTATTGAACAAATATATCGAACAAGTCAAAACAGGTTTGCCAGGTGTGGCATATATCAAAATTGATGATCAGGCAGCTTGGCCGACATTTTTAGAGAACACAGTTAAATGATGACACAACAATCTGAAAAAGGATCGGTTGTTGCAGAAATTGAAAATGTTAGTCTGAAATATGGAAAAACGGTTGCACTGAATCAAGTGTCGCTATCCTTACCAGCAGGCTGCATGATCGGTTTAATCGGTCCAGATGGGGTGGGGAAATCCAGTCTATTGGCTTTGCTGTCAGGGGCGAAAATTGTACAGCAAGGTCGCTTAAAGGTGTTGGGCGGTGATATTGCCGATAAACAACACCGTACCCGTGTTTGCCCACATATTGCCTATATGCCGCAGGGTTTAGGGAAAAACCTATATAAAACTTTATCGGTTGAAGAGAATTTACAGTTTGTGGCACGTCTGTTTGGGCATGATGCTGCCGAGCGACGCAAACGGATTGATGATCTGACCAAAAGCACAGGCTTGTACAATTTTCTCGACCGTCCTGCGGGTAAATTATCGGGTGGGATGAAGCAGAAATTAAGTCTGTGCTGTTCTTTGATTCATGATCCCGATTTTCTGATTTTAGATGAGCCGACCACAGGGGTTGACCCTTTGGCGCGAGCGCAATTTTGGGAATTAATTAACCGCATTCGCAAAGTTCGTCCACAGATGAGTGTTATTGTTGCTACTGCTTATATGGATGAAGCACAAGGCTTTGACTGGCTGGCGATGATGGATGATGGGCAGATTTTAAAAACTGGCACACCACAAGAATTATTGACTGAAACGCAATGTAACAGTTTAGAAGATGCTTTTATTCAACTATTGCCAGAAGAAAAAAAGCTCGGCTATGAGCCTGTGGTGATTCCGCCTTTACCTGACTACGGTTCAGAAAGCTATGCTCTTGAAGCGCAAGATTTAACAGTGAAATTTGGTGATTTTACTGCGGTAGATCATGTTAATTTTAAAATTAAGCGTGGTGAAATATTTGGTTTCTTAGGCTCGAATGGTTGTGGTAAATCCACCACCATGAAAGTGCTGACGGGACTTTTAGAAGCCTCAGAAGGTCAGGCGTGGCTGTTTGGTGAGCCTGTAGAGGGCAACAATATTGAAACTCGTCGCCGTGTCGGCTATATGTCGCAGGCATTTTCCCTATACAGCGAGCTGACCATTGTGCAGAATTTGGTCTTACATGCCAAATTATTTCATGTACCAAAAGAACAGATTGAGCCACGTGTACAGCTCATGCTGGAGCGTTTTGACCTGGAAGAAGTCAAAGAAAAACTGCCCGATGATTTGCCTTTGGGCGTGCGTCAGCGTTTATCGCTTGCAGTGGCATTGGTGCATAATCCTGAAATTTTAATTTTGGATGAACCAACTTCGGGGGTTGATCCGATTGCTCGTGATAATTTTTGGCGATATTTAATCAATTTATCACGCAATGATGGCGTGACCATCTTCATTTCTACGCATTTTATGAATGAAGCTTTGCGTTGCGACCGTATGTCGATGATGCACGCTGGGCGGGTACTCGATAGTGCATCTCCTGCACAATTAATTGAAAATCGTCAGGCTGAAACGCTTGAAGAAGCCTTTATTGGTTACTTGATTGATGCAGGTGCAGGCACGAAAGATCAGCCAACAGATGCTGAAGCAAATATTAGCGAAGTTTCCGACAATAAAGAAATTGACACAACACCGAAAAAATTTAGTTTGCTGCGTTTATTCAGTTTTGCATGGCGTGAAACTTTGGAACTGGCACGAGATCCCATTCGAGCGACCATGGCATTAATGGGGTCACTGATTTTGCTGTTGGTGATGGGTTATGGCATCACCATGGATGTAGAAGATTTAAAATTTGCGGTACTGGATCATGATCAAAGCAGTTTGAGTCAGAATTACAGCATGAGTATTGCGGGGTCACGCTATTTTATTGAAAAACCACCGTTGCAAAGTTATGACGATATCGATCGGCGAATGCGTAGCGGTGAAATTTCCTTAGCGATAGAAATTCCGCCTAATTTTGCTCGAGATGTGGCGCGTGGCGAACAGGTGCAAGTCGGGGTGTGGATTGATGGTGCAATGCCACAACGTGCAGAAACCGTACAAGGTTATGTACAGGGGATTCACACTTACTGGCTCATGCAAAAGACGTTGGAACAAAGCGGTGATGCAACATCAAGTACAGTGAATGTCGAAACGCGCTATCGCTATAACCCTGATATTAAAAGTTTACCTGCGATGACCCCCGCAGTGATGCCTTTATTGTTGTTACTGATTCCTGCCATGTTGACGGCTTTATCGGTGGTACGAGAGAAAGAACTCGGTTCAATTGTCAATTTATACGTCACGCCTGTGACACGCAGCGAATTTTTAATCGGCAAACAGATTCCGTATATCGTGTTGGCGATGTTGAACTACTTTATGATGTGTTTGATCATCGTGACTTTATTTGATGTACCTGTCAAAGGCAGTTTTTTTACCCTCACAGTTGCTGCATTTCTGTTTGTGATTTTTGCCACAGGGATGGGTTTATTGGCATCCACAGTGACCAAAAGTCAGATTGCGTCAATGTTTTTGGTGATGATTGGGACGTTGGTACCTGTCATGCAATTTGCAGGGATTATTAACCCTGTTACCTCCTTAGATGGTTTTGGGCGTTGGTTTGGTGAAATTTATCCTGCAACACACATGGTCAATATTAGCCGTGGAATTTTCAATAAAGGTTTAGGTTTTTCAGACCTAACACACGCTATATGGATTATGGCACTGTTGATTCCAGTCATCATGTTTGCAGCCATTGCCTTGCTGAAAAAACAGGAGCAATAAGATGTTCAAAAAAGTACAGAATATCTATCAGCTCGGATGTAAAGAACTTTGGAGCCTGTGGCGTGATCCTGCCATGTTGGTGCTGATTATTTACACCTTTACCATCTCAGTATATACCGCATCAACAGCGGTCAAAGATACCTTGAATATGGCACCGATTGCGATTGTGGATGAGGATCACTCTACCTTGTCGGAACGGATTTCTTCAGCCTTTTATCCGCCTAATTTTATCAGTAAAACCACCACGCTTGGCACGATGGATGCAGGCATGGACGCAGGTGAATTTACCTTTGCGGTCAATATTCCGAGTAATTTCCAGTCGGATGTACTGTCGGGTGATGCAGCAGAAATTCAGGTTAATGTGGATGCAACCCGAATGACCCAAGCCATGTCTGGCGCAGGTTATATTCAGCAGATCATTCAATCTGAAGTAAATGAATATGTACTTCGCAATCGTGAAATTAGCCAGCTACCGATAGATTTGGCAATACGTTCCCGTTTTAACCCGACACTGGAAAATATATGGTTTAACAGTGTGATGCAAATCATTAATAACGTGGCGATGCTTTCGATTATCCTCACGGGGGCAGCACTGATTCGTGAGCGTGAACATGGCACCATTGAACATCTGATGGTGATGCCCGTGACGGTGTTTGAAATCATGATGTCCAAAGTCTGGTCGATGAGTTTAGTGGTCTTGATTGCGGCATTTGTCGGTTTAAAAGTCGTGGTTCAAGGGGCATTGCATGTGCCGATTGAGGGCAGTTTAGCGCTGTTTTTCTTTGGTGCTTTTCTGACCTTGTTTGCCACCACTTCGATGGGAATTTATATGGCCACCGTGTCGAAATCTATGCCGCAGTTTGGCTTGCTAATGATGTTGGTACTAATTCCAATGCAATTGTTGTCAGGTGGGTCAACTCCACGTGAAAGCATGCCGGAAATAGTGCAGCATGTCATGATGATTGCCCCAACTACACACTTCGTCTCTTTGGCTCAGGCCATTTTATACCGTAATGCAGGATTCGATGTGGTGTGGCCATCATTTGTATGGTTGTTAGGTATTGCGTCAGTGTTTTTTTATGTGTCTTGGAAGCGCTTTAAAGACACGATTCATACCATGGCGTAAAGGGTTTCCCTTTTGCAGGCAGATGACTCCCCGAATAGTCTGCCTGCTTTTTTTTTATTCTTTGATAATAATTCAATGGCGCAAGATTTAAATAAATGTCATTGAATAGCATAATTTTTTTGAAATTTATAGGGGAATGTAGTGCTTCAAATTCTCTCTGAACTATGTGGCGGTGTCGGTCTATTTTTAATTGGTATGACGTTACTGACTGATAGCCTTAAAGAAATTGCAGGTCAGACCTTGAAGGAGTTACTGACAAGGTTTACGGCAACACCGTTTAAAGCCATGCTGTCAGGTTTGGGTATGACATTGCTGGTGCATTCATCTACAGCAACAATTGTCGCCGCCATTGGTTTTGTCGGAGCAGGGGTACTCAGTTTCACGCAAGCCATGAGTGTGGTGATTGGTGCCAATATCGGCACAACCAGTACTGGTTGGATTGTGGCATTTTTGGGCATGAAATTTTCCATTTCCATGTTGGCATTACCGATGATTGCTTTAGGCGCTCTGCTTAAACTCATCGCTAAAGGCCAAATGGCCTTATTGGGCCTTGTGATTGCAGGCTTTGGTCTGATTTTCTTTGGCATCGATGTTTCATTAGGCTTTTTAGTTAATTAAGCAGTTACGTCAGCGACGATTTTTGCAGTTAGATCGGTATTGTCCGCATATTCGTCGTGTTGTAGTTTAAACAAACGAACAGCATCACCTGGAGTCTTACCAACAGAAGTACCAATTTGCTTACCTGCGTGATAGATTACATATTGGATTCCGCTATTTGTGCGTAGTTTGGCAGCTTCTTCTAGCATTAGAAGATTGTCCGCAATATCTTCTAGGAGTTTATCTTCTTCAGATCGGTCATCAGTTTCTGTAACAGCCTGGGTTTGCTCTTCAGAATACTCATGAATAGCATCTAGTATAAGGTGTTGGTTTTCCGCTAGTTCTAGATTTTCAAATACTTCGGCTATGGTATCACCACCTTCGGTAGAAATCAGACCAGTTATATATTCATAGAAAGCCATTACGTTATCGGTGTCATCTAGATTAACATGGTCTGGGACTTCACCACTGTCTAGTGCATCGTATAGGTCAATAACAGCATCGATTACGGTTTTGTCTCCAATTTTATCGACAAGTGCTTCGCATTGGTCATCGAATTCTGAATTGCGATCTTGACTGAAGAATTCATCAATATCTGCATTTTTTAGTAGGAATTCGATACCATCTGCATATTTTTGTACGATTTCCTGACGCTCGGCAGCATCTACACCCTCTTGCTCTTCTTCAGTAAGAATTGAATTTTCAGAGTACCATTGTTCAAATTCTAGAAGAATTTGGTCGTTTGTGATTGTTAGACCTTCTGTGATCTTTTTGGTTTTTGTATTCATTGGTTTATCCTTAATTGAGTCTTTATATTTAGAAATTTCGGAAGTGATCACATCAATCACTTTTGACAGAGGAACATTTGATCCTTTTATTTTCTTTACTTTGCCGTTACTATGATATGCCGATATTGCATAATTTACTTGGCCGTTATCATTAGTATCGATTTTCAAAGTATTAATATATCGTTTTAGGGAATCTTTGAATGTAAAGGTTAAAGATTTTCCGTTCGTAGAACTGACTACTTTAGTAATATAGTCATAACAAACATTTGCGATATGTGCGTTAATGTTTGTTAGGGTAGCATTTTTAAATGTTCGTTTAATTGTCATTCGAATTATCTCGTGAGATGAATAGTATATTTTTATTTATAGTTTAACACTATCTAACTATTATAGATCCGTAACTTTTAAAGGTCAAAACTTATGGCTACCAACAAAGAAAAACTTATAGAAGATATTATGCTAATGCTAGGTGGAGGAATGGTTGATGTAGACCTTGACCCTGGACATTATGAAATTGCAATACGAATGGCTATAGATAGATATAGACTGCGTTCGTCAAACTCATTTGCAGAAATGTTTGTTCTACTAACAACACAATCCGGAAAGGATACTTATTACTTACCAGAAGATATACAGATTGTTAGATCAGTGTATCGTAGTGGGTCGATAATGGGGGCAGGTGGATCTGGTGGGTTTGATCCATATGAACTTATGCTAATGAATAATTTATACGGAATACAAGGAGCTGGGTTAAGTGGGTCATGTGCAAATACTGGTTCTTCTGGGAACTTAGTATCGTATGATATGGCTATGCAACAACAAGAATTGATGAGTAGAATGTTTAGAAAAGAACTTATATTCACATGGGAAGAGTCTATGCACAGACTGCAATTTCATAGAACTTTCAATTCATCAGAACAACTACTATTGCGTGTATATAGTAAGAAACCAGATGAAACTCTATTACGTGATACTTATGCAGTATCATGGATTAGAGATTATTCCATTGCTAAATGCAAGATGATGCTTGGTGAAGCTCGATCAAAGTTCCAATCTCTTGCTGGTCCGAATGGGGGTATAACTTTAAATGGTGATACATTAAAACAAGAAGCGGTTGCAGAATTCGAAAGACTAGAAGCAGAATTAAAATCTCTTATTGATCAGAGAGAAGGATATGGGATGGTTATAGGATGATAAGAAAAATACCTTTTTTTTATGACGAACAACTACGTAGATTTATAGATCAAATAGTAAAAGCATTTTCAGGTTTTCAAGTTCAGTATATTAATGGAAATGGGGAGACTCTGCATTTAGTTCCTTGTACATACGCGCAAACATCTAAACAAGTAGCCACTATTTTGGCAAATAACAGCCAAAACAGTTTAAATTCTACCCCTTGTATATCGGTTTATATAAGTCAAGTAGAATACTTACGTGAAGAAACAAGACCAGCTTCCGTAATATCAACTGCTAATGTAGTAGAACGTAAAATAGATAAGCATGGAAACTATACTTCTGATATTGGAGATATGTATAGAGTCGAACGCTTGCAACCTATTCCGTTTAAAGTATCTATTAATGTAGATGTTTGGACTACAAACACGGATCAAAAACTACAGCTATTTGAACAAATAGGTGCTTCTTACAACCGAGCATTCGACATACAAGCATCCACAAATCCTTTAGAATGGACTGCACGAACAACCGTGATGTTTGAAGATTTAGTTTGGTCTAACAACTCAATCCCCCGGGGTGATACGTTCGATCTTGAGGTGATGACATGGAAATATTACTTTACTTTTTACTTGAATCAAGCAGCAAAAGTCAAAAAACTCAATTTAATAGAACGTGTAGTCACCACAATGTATGATGGAGATCCAAGTGATATAACAACAGATGATGTTGGTGATGAAGTTTGGAGTCAGATGGGTGATATTGGAAAAATGTTTAGAGTTGTCACTACTCCTATGGATGCCCAAATTATTGTGATCGGAAATGAAATACATCTAAAAGACTATGTATGGGATGATTTCATAAAAGATTATGGCATAATAGACGATGGCCTTTCTAAACTTTCTTTATTTGACACTCCAGAAGAAAATGGAATTATTAAAATAACAGGAACAGTTACTAAAACATCCGATCCATCTGTTTTATTATGGAGTCCAGATATAGATACATTACCAACAACTACATTAATTGCAATAAATGCGATTATAGATCCTATGAAAAACTATCCAGGAAAAGGTTTACCTATACCTTCAAATGGAACTCGTTATCTAATAACAACTTATATGGGAACTAATGAACGTTGGGGTATAAATGCTACAAACAAGTTATTTGCAGAAACTGGTGACATCATAGAATATAACAACGGAGTTTGGACTAATACCTTCAGATTTGATAGAAATAAAGACTTCCAAGTAGTCAAAAATATTTCAGATGGTAAATTATACTGTACTGATTTTTCCCAACGTGAATGGGCAAGATTAGTAGATGGTGTATATCCAAATGATTGTTGGAGACTAGAAATATAATAAAAAAGCTCTTAGAATTTTCTAAGAGCTTTTTTTATAATAATTTTGTTATAAAGTTGGTTATTTGTTCTACGCAGCTATACGGTATATTTTCATAAATGAAATTAACGTCAGAAGATCCATCTGTAAAAACGTCTACCCATATATCAATACTGTTCGGTTTTGTATAAATGTCTATACTTATATCTCTACTATACTTAATGAAAGAAACTTCCACACCTCCAGATAGAGTAGGATATACAAAAACATATTGGTGATTTTTAACATTACTAATTAAATGTTTAGCAATGTTTATAGAATCTTTATTTATGGGCTCTCCATAATTTCCATCACACCAATTTTGTTGATAGCTTTCAAAATCTTTTAGTCGATCTAGGCATGATTGTACAGTCATATTAAATATTGTGATTTATATAGTGTATTTATATGCTTTTCAAACTAGTAAATATTCTATAAACTGGGGATTCGCCATGGAAGATGTAACAGATCGTCTAGACCGGATGAATCGTGATCTCGACAGACAACAGTCATTACTAAGTAAGTTGTTTGATAGCACTAAAAGGAATACGGCAACCTTAGCAATATCGTGACTGGGAAAC
>OGVO01000185.1_pt1 | contig 11688 bp, 10 predicted proteins | sample 1575771 | NCBI WGS metagenome assembly OGVO01 (sample SAMN07581527, study PRJEB24739) | freshwater metagenome | place: Singapore | collected 2015-01 | reverse complement strand
GGCAGGTGGGATGGCAGATAGTGTTACAGCTGCACTTCTTGCTACAAGGGGTCTGCTACGCTGAACCCTAATAGTTGAGCCTGTAACAAAAGGCAAAGAGATTCCTTCTCTAAGGAAATGCAATACCCTTTGTCCTGTGTTAGTATCGGTGTACATGTCTAAGTCGTTATGCGAAGGCGAATTCATCAGCACTTTTAATGTCGGCTGACTAAACGACAAACCTCTTCCACTCATTGTTTTGTTTTTTTAATTAATGAATAAATTTGTTTTCCTTGAGGTTTTCTTCAGCCAGAATAGTTTGGTATCTTTCCTCTTTGACCCTTTCCAAGTATATCCTTACACAAATATCTACAAGCTCTTTGTTTTGCTCTGGCAATAATTCGCCATGAGATGAACCTGCATCATTCATGTGATTATACACAATTGGGTCTGGCAGTGCAATATAAAACAGTCTTGCACCTTTGACATTTGTATTTTCGTAAGGAACAATAAAATCTCCTTCTTGGAAATAATAGATTCTGTCATCTGTTGGTTTTCGATATGGATTAGAAGTAGCAACAGATACATTATCTGACTTTAGCCTTTTAGCTGACTTCCATACAATATGATTGTTTTCTAATAAAGAAAACTCAACAGATAACAGTCTATAATAATTAAAAGGAATTCCTATTTTTCCGTTAGTTGTTAAAGGTAGGTCTTTAGACCTCCTTATCAAGTTTCGTAAAGCATCTACATGATGTTGATTAAAGTCAACCCCTATGCTTTTAGACTTTAGCCACTCGTATATTGCACTTTGGTTTATAAGTCGGTTAAATGTTTCAGGGGTAAGCACAGCAGTACTCTCCCTTTTTATTCCATCCAAAACAGCCCTATATATGTTTTGTGCAGTATTTAACGAGTATTCGGCTTCCATCTTACTTCACTTTGTTGATTATGTACTTTAACAAGCCATCTTTGTCTAATGGGTCAACATCAACTTTAGGGTATCTTTTTTGACCAGCATACCTTTTAAGTTCTTCAAAAGAGTAGTTTACTAATTCATCAAACATAGCTTTTTTCCTTTCTTCTTTTTCGGGATCTGCAAGCACAACTTCGGGTTTTTCAATATCCACTAACTGCTTACCCCACTTACTTACATCTTCATGGTTTTGCTCTTGCTTGATATACTTCTTTACTTCATCTATTGATGTTCCTATGCATTTTTTGCCATCAAAAAAGTCTGTCCCTCTTTGTCTGATAATATCATAAGAAGCTAATTTAAGAACGAATAGGTCATCCTTAAACACATCTGCCTTAAACTCCAATATCTTTTCAGGTTCGTTACGACAAACACTTAACAGCTTATCTTTTAGAATAACCTTATTGGTTTTGTCTTTATCGAAATCAAATCCTTTAATCTTATATTTGAGTACAACAGCAAGATCTGTATAAGATGGTTCAGGAAGTTCTTCCCTGACATACTTCTCTGCTTCATACGACATATCGCTTTTGCTTAGTCTTACAGTAGCTTCATGTTCGTCATCCTTTAAATAAAACTTATGTTTTCTTGGGATCACGCTACTATGGTCTTTGGCTATAAGCCAAGAGTTAAACCTAAGCATATTAAGAACAGCGATGTCTCTATGGTTAATATATGACCCGTCGGGTGCTTTAGTTACATTTAGAGTATCGCCGTTCTTAATCTTGATGATATTTAGTGGATTGATGATATAAGGAAACCTTTCTAACTTTTGAGCATTTGGAGTAACTTTCCCTGTCATCTCATCTACAGTTAGATTCTGTAGTGTATCATGGTTAGATACATCTATGTGCTGTCCAGTTAAGTAAGCACCTTTTACATCATCATAGGCAGGTAAAAAAGAATAAGACTCTTCCGTGTATCTGGAATCACAAGCAATAATTTTTACAATCTTTTCCATTTGTATTTGTCTTTTTGTTAATTATTATTCTTTTTTATTAAGTTCCGATAGGTCTAAACACTCTACCTATTTTGGTTCTGAACACACCGCCTGTTTGAAAAAGAACATACTTGGAGCTTCCGTCAACAGATGTAGCCATCTCACCGCCTTTGTCCATACCTGAAACAGTACCTGTTTTCATAGGTCTTAGCTGAATAAGCTCTACTTGATTTTCTCCATGTTCATTCAATCCGCAAGGAAGCAATAGTCCATCATGGCTTGAGCGTTTGCTGCCATCTGCAAGGTATGTGCTTGGGCGACCAGGGCTATCAAAGTACCTATATCTCTTAGGTATGATCCTTACATCACCTAACTCGAAGTAAGAGTAGTTCATGTTTACTCCTTTGTCTGAGTTGTTTCCTTCGACATTGTTGTTCAGAGTCTTAAAGCCTGATGCTGCCATTAGCTTAGAGAAGCCATTGATGCACTGCATCCCACCAGCAAGAAGAATCTCTTTCTTTCCGTCCCTATCGCTTCTGATGTCAAAGTCTTGCAAAAGGTTTTCCAAGAAAGGCATGGTCCAATTGGTGTATGGGTATTCGTAAGCACCACCATTAGCATGCAATGCACCATCACCTGCTACGATTTCCCTTCCTTTGCGGTCTTTCATCAATACCGTTCCATCCATAGCTACAGTACCTTCTCCAAAGATAAGAGAGTATTCGTGGTATTCGGCTGCTCTGCGCATCATTAGGTCTTCAGCTTCTGTTAAGAAGGTAGCTTGTCCATTGTGAATAGTCCATTTCTTCCCTGCTTTCATAGCTGCTGCAGTACCACCATAGGAGTACATTAACCTTTGAAGTGTCATATAGGCAGACGCCCATCCGTCGAAAGTGTATTTCTGTGTTCCACCTTCACTCATGTCTTGCTCGTACATTGTCATAGTAGCAGCACATTCCGAACCTGTTGCTAACAGCAAAGGATCAACAAATGCTTCTCTAACTTTAGTGATAAGCTTCATGCTATAAAGAAAACCACCATCTACTTCAATAGGCGGAGTATCCTCTATGTTATACAGCTTAGTGATGTTATCGCATAGTTCTAAAACTTCTTTTGGACCTGTCCAATTGTTGTTAAGAACCACAGATATGATAGATTCAAACCTACCGGGCATAGATGGGAATGGGTCGCAATTCCATCTTACGATACGGCTTAATCTTTTCTTAGAGTTTCTTACGGGGTATTGCACCACATTAGAACCTACTACATTGTAACTATTGCTTTTTAATCCTTCAAACAATCCTTTAGACTTCATCTTTTTGTCATTAAGAAAAGTAGTGATAGGAGATATATCTTCCTTGAACAAGCTAAACACTGTAGGAAGAATATCGGGGTCGCTTATAGCGTGGCTCATGAGCGAATGGGCGGTTATGCTCTCATTAGCTATGTCCTTTGGTTGACCTGGTAAGTATCTCATGACTATTAAATTTTAATGTTTAACAATAAGTTTAGTACAACAGGCTTCTATCTACCTCCTTAGATATTTTTGCAGAACCCAATGTATCTTGCAATGTAGGGTCGAGCCTGTTTTGTAAATCTACCTTTAGATTTTCTTTCATTTGGCTTAGGTATCCTTTTACTCCATCCCCTTTCCAAAGGATACCTGCAATCTTGTAAAGGGTCTTGTGGTCTAATAGCATCTCTTGCAGTTTTTGCCGCCCAGTGTTAGGGTCGAACTTCACCATTTCGATAAAGTCTTTGTCGAACCTTTCCTTCTCTTGTCGGGAAAACTCTATACCAAAGAAGTCATTGTCATTCTTTAATTGATTTACAATTTTCTGAGCGGCAAGCACCTCATTAGATTGAATTTTCTCTAACTGTTTTTTTTGATTTTCTTTTTCAACGGCAGTCTGCTGTTCTGCTAAGGCTTTCTCATTTTCTTTTTGATATTGCCGTATAGAATCGGCTATTTCCATAACCTCTATCTTGGATTTGCCTTCTACGAACTGATAGATTTCATCATCTGATAATCCATCGGACTTGTTATCGGATTTACCGTATTTAGCCTTGTACGCTTCAAAGACAATTTCCTTGTCGGAAAGGTTATTGGATTGTGTATTAAATTTCTTAAAGTATTCTTTAGGATTATAAGCTCCTTGCTCATGCAAGGTAATCTGTTCTTGTATTTCTACGGGTAATCCTTCATACGAAGGGTTGCCCGCATTAGCAAAAAGCTCTATAAGCGTTTCGTACTCGTTCTCTTTATTTATCCCGTCGGGCATTACAAAGGTATCTGCTCCATGTTGTGTTTCGTATGTTGCTTTTATCTTATCCCATATAGGTTGTGTGATCAAAACAGAAGCAACTTCTTCTTTTGGAACTGAAACAGAAGCTGCTTCAATATCTTCATTGGCTACTCTATTAGCATTAGGTGTATCCTTTTCTATTATAAAGTTTGGGTCGTCAATGTCGTCATCTGATAAAGCTTTAGAAATGTTTTGCCTTATCTGATCTAATGACAAATTCTGTTCAATAGGATTTGGACTATCTTGTGTAGTCTCTTGCATTGATACTTGCTCTTCCATTGTTATTTGGTTTTATTAATTACAAATATAAAACAATTATTTAGTTTGTTTAGCAGCCTCTTTTGGAATATTTTGTTTAAAGAATTGTTGAGCGAAATTTTTGTCTATCTTTAATGTTCCTCCTGCTTGTCTTAGGTTCTCAAGATGTGTTTTTACCGATACAGGAAAGTTCGCTCTAATATTTGGCGGTAATTTATTGAACTCTCCTCTATGGTTTTTTAAGAATCTTGAAGTAGCTCTTACTAAGTCGGGGTTTATCCTTGTGTCTGCTCCCGCTGCTGCCTTGTTAATAGCTCTGTTTGCAAAAACCTGTCCTAATTTTCTATTGCCAAGCTGCAATGCACCTCTTCCTAAGTACCTACCTGCTATTGCTGTACCTGCTAAAGCTGCTGTTGCTCCTAAAAGGTTAGCTCCCGTATCCCATACGCTTCCTCTGCTATCTTGTATAACCCTTTCTTGGTTCTGAAAATCCCTATATACATTAAGTGCTGTATTGTAATCTATTTGGGGTAATTCGGTATTAGGTTGTTGTTCTTGTTGTTGTTCTTGCGGTAATGTTTGAGCCAGAGCCGTACCTACGCCTTGTCCAACAACGCTTCCTATAATTTGATTCTTATTAGCTAATGCAAAATTATTCAATATAGGAGCTACTGTCCGTGCTGTATTGGCTGTTGCTGTTGCTGCTTTAGCAGCTAAAGGAGTAGCTCCAAGTATCCCTGCTAATGGAGCTAATGGTGCTGCTGCAACAAAAGGTGCTGCTGCTGCAGTAGCATCTCTCACCCTATCTGCTATCCTTGTGTCGGGCGCACCTATGGTTACACCTGATAGCTCAGCAGAATAAAGGTCTTTTTGCGGATAAAAAGCCGCACGACGAGGCATCCTTTGGGATGTAGTTAAATCCCGCATGCTTCTTTGCCATGCCTGTTGTGCTCTATCTATTTCTAACCTTCTGTTTGGGTTCATTGCTTTACCTTTTTATAGTTAATCTCTTACAACATCTTTTTGCCTTCTTCTTTGGAAGCCTACATTTTTATTAAGTCCTGGTACTCTTGCGTTATCGGACATAGAGTTTAAGTATATCTGCATCTCTGTTAGTTGCAACTGAATACTTCTTAGTTGTTCTTGTGCTGCATTGTTTCTTGTCTGTTCATTTAAGTAGCCCCCTTCAATCTCTCTTTCTGCCATGATCTTAGAGATATCTACTTTTGCTGTTAGGTCTAACTCTTTATTTTTAAGGGTAGCATCAACCTCCATCTTCTGCCTATCCATTTCAAGCTTCGCCTGTTTTATCTCCCTATCTAATTGTTCAAGCTGCATCTTATCTTTATGAACCAACACCTTTACTTCATTATCTAATTTCTCTCTAAGCTGTATGGCTTGCATCTGAGCTTCTCTTTCATTTTGCAGGTTTAGCTGTTGCAGCCTTTGTGCTTCTTCGCTCCATTGAATCACATTCTTTTGAAGCTCTACCATAGATTCCATGTTATAAATCTCCACAAGGTTTTTGTAAGGCAACATCCCTTTAGCTGCATACTGCTTTGTAGTCTGCAATAGCTCATTGAAGTTCTGTTCATCTTCTATATCCGAGCTTATGACTACATCGTATTCCGAGCTATTCAACACATTCTCGGGTACAGAAACGATCTCGTTGTTACCATTTTTAGAAGATAGCTGAAAAAGTACCCTATCCTTCCATTTGTATTGTGCTAAAAGGTTAGTAGCTCTTCTTAAAGCCATAGATTCTACTTCTAAGGATTCATGAAAAAGAATCTCTGTTATCATGCTGCTTTGGTCTCTGCCTAAGATAGATGTTCCTACAAGGTCGTTAGGTACTGTTTGTCCAAGCGCATGCCTATTAACTCCCATAGTTTCTCTGCAAAGGTTTTCTATGCTTATCAATATGCCTTCTAAGAATTGTATGTTTGGGCTTAGTGTGTCATCATAATCTTTCCATTGGTTATAATGGCTTTGTGCTTTTCTCCCTGTTTTATCTATTGTTTCGATATACAGTGTACCTGTCTTTTTGTGGTATCGTTGTTCTTCGATACTCATATTTCCGGGCTTTTGGCTAAGATCTACTATTTGTCCTTTAACTCCTGAAGCCGAGATATACAATTCTCTGTGTAGGTTTACGATGATATGAAGGTCTTGAAGGTCTTTTGTATTCCATATAAGGCTATAAGGCTCTGTGCTATGGCTGCTATGTGTTTTCCCTATCACAGGAAGCTCTACATCGGACATCTTATCGAAGCTTCTCAGGGGCTTCTCTACACGATAGCCTTTAGCTAAATACTGATTATCTATTATTACTGCATGAAACAGGTCATTGACATAATAAACCTTTAGCTTTTCGTTCTTGTTTGTGTTTATGGCTATGCTATGTGCCGACTCGTCATTTATCATATGTATATGATAGTTGTTTGGGTCGTGTTTGTTAGGGCTATATTTGAAATAGACTTTTCTTGGCGACTTCCACCAAATCCTTTTCCTGTTTATCCCTGCATCGTTTGTCCTTGTACCGCTATAAACATTATCTCCAAGCTCGCTTGGGCTTAATGTATAATCTGAAGAATTAAAGGCGTTGACTTCTAAGGCTTTTAGTACACTTTCTGTTAGCTCTTGGCTTTCTCCGTACAGATTCACCATAGTGTTGTAATCTATGTAGTCATCTAATACAACCCAGGGTCCGTCTTGAACATTGTCTATGCTTTCTATGCTTGGGTAATGGACCTTTAAGCTATCCATATTTTCAAGAATTAGGTCGTTAGCTCTATGGTCGTAATCTACAAAGAAGAATCCCTTTCCTGTAACGATTTTGTCTATAAAAAAATTCTTAGATTTAGTTCTAAAGTTTTTTTGTTTTATAATTTCTTTGATACCTTTTTGCACTTGCTTCTCATTGAAGTCCATATAGTCGTATCTAAGATATTTCTCTATGGTGTTAAGGTCTTCGCTATTAAGAAGCATCTCTTGGTCTATCTCTTTTTGTATTGCGGCTAACTTTTTCTGTATCTGTGGGAGCATCTGTTGCACCTGTTGTTGCATCATAGCTTCTTCTTGGTTTTGCGGTTCTTGTTGCAACATTGCCATCAACTGCTGTTGTTCGGTCTCTATCTGTGTCAACACATGTTCGTACTTTTGCCGTGTCTGGTTAGTCTTATCTCTTAGCTTTTCTAAGATATAGTTAAGTTGGTTATTCCTTTTCTTTTCGATAGACCTTTTATCTATGACTGCTACGCTAAAGATAGGATACCTTCTGCTTTTTTTGCTTATAAGATAGTTCAGAACGGGTCGTTGAATAGATATGAGCCTTGCCTTAGCAGGTAATGCGTAATCCCCTATATGTGTTAGATACTTAAAATGCTCTTTAGAAAACCTACAGTTGAAGTAGTTCCATGCTGTAATATCGTTCTTTTTTGATTTGGTATATCCTTGCGTTCTAAAGGTTAAAGCCATAGCCGTATCCTTAATAAACTGTGTGTTTTTTTTGCTTAGTGGAATAAGTTGCTTAGGTATATTCATGGCTTTAATGCTTTTTAGTTAAAAACGGTTACTATATTTCCCATGCTATCTTGCTTGAAGCATGCGAACCTTTTTTTGTCCTTGTCATCATCTTGTATGTTAGCGTATTCTTCTTCGTCCTTGTAGTGAATAAGGCTCAAAGCCGAGCTTATGGTAACATCGCAGTTAAACCTTTTCTGTGTAGGGTCGTACTTAAACTTTATGAACTTTCGCATCTGTTCAACATCGAACATCCTTGAAACAAACTCTCGTGTTAGCTTATCTCTTAACACTATGAGCCAATCCTTCTTTGTACTTGCATCTATCCCGTACCTGTTTGTAGCTTTGTTCTTATTAATGAACGAGGATAGTATGATATCGGGTCTTTCTTTGAGCAAATAAGAAAATCCATGCTTGACATAATAGTCTATTATTCGCCATTTAGAAAACTCTATCAAGTTTCTCGCATTATAGTAAACACACAAAAGTAGTGTATTCTCATAAAACCTGTCTGCGCCTCCTTCATCTACTGTAGGTCTTTGTACAAGTCTTGCTACCCAAGTCTTATAAAACCCGTCTGATACATGGAAATTTTTATAAATATGGCATGACCCTAACGAATCGGTCCAGTTAGCTTCGTCTTGATCGTAAGAGTCTGTACCTGCATAATAGGTGTTATCTGGCACACCTTTGATGTTGTAATCCCTTTTAGAAAAATCATTACCTTCTTTCCCGTTTAGCTCTAAAGGATGTTCGTAGATGTAGAAGTCTCCATTAGCGTGAGGCTCGAACCTTACCCCTGCGTGTTTGTTTGTGCTATCTATCCAATACAGAAAACCTCTTTTTTCTATGTTAAGATACTTGTTACTTACGATTTCAGATACCCTTTCGTTAAGTATCTGTATTATGCCGTCATGAAAGAATCCTCCGCCTGCCATTTGAAACACTTCATTAGCGTATAATGGAAGTTGCTTAACTAAGATATTGTTATTTTCTTTTAGCAGCAGTTGTCTTTTTTCTATTATAGCCTGTTTGCTTTTTTGTATCAGACTGTTTCCGTCTCCATCTATATGATAAAACCACTGCTTTCCTGTAAAATGCGCTACCTTATTATCTGTTTGTACTTCATCGAAGGTGTTTTCGAATTCTAATATGTTGTATCTGCTTGGGTTATAATGTCTTTGTTCTAAGTCGTAGCCTCCTTCGGTCATCTCTCCAACTGTACCGATATAATTGATGTATCCTGTCTTTTTTCCTCCTTCGGCTTGTATAGATGGCAATATGTACTCTGCTGTATCTAAGCTCCATCCTTTTTTCCCTTTTCCTATCTCATCCATCCAGACCCAAGTAGGGCTAAACCTTGATGCTGTTTGTGGGTTATCCTTTGCTGTCAAGCAATGTATCGAGCTACCTGTATATTTGCTTTTTATGTGTGTTGCGTTATCTCCCCCTTTTGACCTGCTCTTATAGAACTGCGTATTTATAAGACTATCTAAGCCCCTTCGTGTATCGTTCATAGTCTTTAAGGCGTCGTCCTCTACACCCGCTATGATAAGGTTTAACGATTGAGCCCAAAAAGTGTAGTTATATCCTATAACCCCTCCCGCTCCTTTCTCTGTGAAGCCTAATTGCCTTCCTTTAAGGTCTTGAGAGTCTTTACCGTAGTCTATCATCCTTTGCGTACGCAAAAAGAACAAGTAGTCCATATCCAAAAACTTAGGATATATCAACCCCTTAACCCCTTTGTTCTCTATAAGTCCAAAGATCTTCCAGAAATTTAAGTAAAAATAATGCCTTCCTGAAATCCAAACCCTTCTGTTCTTTATGTGCCAGTCATATGCTTTTATGTAAGCATCCTCCCCCGTCCATATCACATCTACACCATCTACCAATGCATCCCCGCCTTTATCTATAGCGTCATCCAAATAAAACCCCTCCCTACAATACTTATCTTGCTGCATCCACCACTGCCTATCTACTACCTTCTCAAGGTAAATATCGGTATGAAAACTCTCGGCAGACACATGGAAAGGGTCGTCATCCCATGGCAGGCTAATACCATTAGCTACAGGCGAAAAACGATATGTGTCTATAAACCTCATACAGCCAAGTCTTTGTTTTCAAACAACCTCTGTAATGTACCTCCCGTACGCTTATCTATCTTTTCTTTTAAAATCTTATTCCTTAGTTTTTCAGCATAGTCTATCATGGTATCCGCTAACTTTATAGCCTCCTGCTTTTCCTTGCTGTTATCTATCTCTAAACTTACCTTAACCATTATCTCATCCCCATTATCCAAAACATGCGGAACTTTAGTCTTTATGTTCTTGATATAAGGAATACTAGTTATCCTATTTAACAATCCCTCCATATCGTTCTCTAACCTGTACAAAAAACGCTCATGCTTAGTCATCTGCCTCTCTAAGTACTCATCCTTTACAGCCTGAACCCTATTGTTCCCATCAAAATCTATCAGCTTATACCCCGACAAGTAACGCATCATCACCAAATCCTTCCTCGCCCCCTCAAACAAGTCCTTGTACAATCCTTCCCTGTTATAAACCCAATACAAATAACATATGCTATCCCTAAAAAATTTCTTCTCCTTGCTCTTATCCGTATTATACAATAACATCACTACAGGAATAGTCATCCCCTCCTCGCTACAAACAACAATCCCATTATCCAAACTTAAAAAACTCATCTCTCTATCTCCCTTAACCTGCGTTGAATACTTAACCATTCTAATATCTTATCCTCACCATTCTTCACAATATCTATTGGTACTAACATCTTCGCATTAAATACCTCCTTGCGATAATTACTCATCTCCCACCATCCACACTCTATACCTATCAAAAATACTTTAACCTCTTCACCCCCCCCCTTACTCCGTACCCTTATAACCTTTCTTACCTCCATCTTTGTATCCAAATTGTTCAAGTGATATACAATATCACCTACCTTAAAGTAATGCTTTAAACCCAAATTCCCATTTTCTGACATTTTCATCGCTCATTTTTTTTAATCCCTAAACCGAAATCTCCTTAAAACCATCAAAAACATATTTCACAAAACAAATGTATTAAAATTTTTATACCCAACAACCCTTTTTTTAATATACCCCCACCCCCTTTTTTTTAAAACATACCCCTTTTATCATTTTAAAATTTCTTGCATAACATAAATTCAATTTTAAAAATCTCCTACAATAACACTCTCTTGGGAAAGTACTCTTTTGCCACAACACTCTCTTGGGATAAAAACCTGTTCGGGTAACACTCTCTCGGGATAACCCCCCTGTACGCCCCACCGTTTCAAACAATGGAAATCGTTTTCTTGCTTGTGCTTTTTTTTTTGGAGTGCTACAAGTTTTTACAAGTTTCCGAAACTCGTTTAATGTTTAACAATCTAAATTTTTAAGAAATGAAAGCAACTACTTTCACAGGCAAATTGCCTGCTGCTGTCAGTCAGTTTGACGGACTCAAGGAATTAGCAAACAGCAACTTCAATTTTTATAAAATTGAGGTTGGAGAGTCTAAATCGACTTACAAAGAACCAGGAGACCGCTGGATCAAAGCAACAGCCCAATGTGGGCAAAGAATTGGATTTTTACTTACCTCCCTGCTTAGTATCGTGACTGGGAAACAGATCGGAAGAGCACACGTCTGAACTCCAGTCACTAATGCGCATCTCGTATGCCG
>OGVO01000183.1_pt1 | contig 11811 bp, 11 predicted proteins | sample 1575771 | NCBI WGS metagenome assembly OGVO01 (sample SAMN07581527, study PRJEB24739) | freshwater metagenome | place: Singapore | collected 2015-01 | reverse complement strand
TTTGCTGATATCTGTCATGTAGGCAACGGAGAGAATGAAGCTGACTATCATCGCTTGGATCGTGTTCATTTTTGCTTCCTTCTGGAACATCTTCTTTTGGGCCGTAGGGGCGATGGAGATGGTGCAAAGAAATCCCATTGACTGGGACCGCACTCGTGTTGAGATGATCATCAGTCTCATGATCTGGATCATCCCTGGTGTCTATCTCTTCGGGTTGTTCTAATGAAACATGTCGGAACCATTGGTGAACGGAAGTATGTGTTCGTCAAGTGCGTAAAGTCTCGCACCTTTCAGAACACCTTTGGGTATACCCATATGAACTTCCTTGAGGATCGCTTCGGCAATCACTTCGTGTACAAGGGTTCAAAGGTTCTCAGTGTCGGCCACTTCTACGGCATGACTGCAACGATCAAGTCTCATGAGGAGTACCAAGGGACTTTACAGACTTGGCTTGGTCGACCCAAGATAGAAAAGCATCTTGATCAAGATGGAAAGGTGTTGTGATGAAAGACGTCCTAGTTGAACTGAATGAAACAGTGCGTGAGATTCAGTCTGGCATTCGAAACACTATGTGTGGCGATGAACTACTCATGATGTTGTTCCGATCTGCAGAAGAGATCAAGCGTCTACGAAATGCCAATTCTGACATGGGATGGCGACTGAACCCAGATCGCATGGGTGGACAGTTTTCTGAAGAAGAGCGGGGCCGAGACGGCTGGCTGTAAAAAGTTCAAAAAAGTGCACATGGCCAGTTGACATTCTGTTGCCGGTTGATTAGATCTATATCATACGGTAACAGAAAGAGACTGACATGACCAAGTTTGACAAGACGAAGTTCGAAACTTCCGGTGAGTACGTCAAGTACGAAGGTAAGTTCGTCGCTCGCTTCAAACACAAAGGTCCTTTCACCAAAGCCAAGTTCCTGAAAGAACTGATCGCGAACCACACCGTTGAGAGCTACTTCGTCGAGATGTCGACCGGTAAAGCTCCTCTCGCGATCCTACGCTCGAATTTTTTCAATGTTTTCCTGCCTGTGCTTGTTAACGTCATTTTTCGTACACTCCTTGCATTTGTTTAAGCGGCCATCAAGCATTGCCGGATGTTTGTAAAACTCGTCAAGGCTTTTAATCTGGCCACACTTAAAACATTTTTTTGATTCGGACATACAACACCACCTTTCTCGTGATGATGCAATTGTATCTCCGTTCTAATCAAAAAGGAATATCCCCATCGTCATCAAACCCAGGCGCACCGGATGAGCTAGCCATAGGATTAGTCGGCTGGTAGGCATTGACTTTGGCACGTTCATGCTCACTTTGGGCAAACGGCTTGTGCGCTGCGGAATACACAGGCTGACCTTGACCTTGACACTCATTGCCAATCTTGACCGCCACCCAAGGCTTGCCATCTTTGGTCTTCTTGTTGGTCACGTCCATCCAGTAGGTACGGCCGTCAGGCAACATAATCCTGCCCCGAAAGTCTGCGTGCCAATCTTCCTTTTTGTTAGAGCACTTTGTCACAAATCAGAGAATGGCTTTACATTCGCAATAAATTTCCAGACATGTCGATACACGCAGATGTTTTTAAAACTATCAGTCAGGAATTAAATGAAAAAAATGTAACTCTGGTAGCTGTCAGCAAAACCAAACCCGTTGAAGATATTGAAGCTTTGTATCAGTTAGGACAAAGAAATTTTGGTGAGAATTATGTTCAGGAATTGGTAGATAAGCAGGCAAGTTTGCCGGCCGATATTCATTGGCATTTTATTGGACACTTACAATCCAATAAAGTAAAATACATCGCTCCATTTGTGCACCTAATACATGGTGTTGACAGTATTAAACTTCTGAAAGAAATCGATAAGCAAGCTGCAAAGAATCATAGAATCATCGACTGTTTATTACAAGTACATATCGCTTCAGAGGAAACAAAATTTGGAATGGATGAACAGGAATTAAAAGAGGCAATTGATCAACTATCGAATTTCCCGAATGTACGTGTAAGAGGTTTAATGGGAATGGCATCGTTTAGTGATGATCAGGGAAAAGTAAGGGCGGAATTTAAATCTCTCTACGATATTTTCAATACATCTGCCATCCGCCATCTGCCATCTGCTATTCTCAGTATGGGCATGAGTGGCGATTATAAAATTGCCATAGAAGAGGGGAGTACTATGGTAAGAATTGGAAGTTTGCTATTTGGAGCGAGGGTGTATTCATAAGAGAATTGCCACTAAAGACACAGAATTGCACAGAATTTTTCTTTGGATCTCTGTGTTTTCAGTGGCAATCAATCCTTACTTCTTACTCTTAGCATAATCAAATACCAACTGACAAAAAGCTTTCACACCCAGATCAAACCCACTTTCATCAATGTAGAAATCAGCTGTATGATGTTGTGGTGCTTTGTTGATGTCTTGATCTTTTGGCATACCACCTAAATAGAAAAAGAAGGAAGGTGCTTTTTCACCATAAAATGAAAAGTCTTCTGCACCGGTATCCCAATCACGAGTTACTACTTTTCCTTTTCCGGCTGCTTTTTCTAAGAATGGTAAAGTGAGTTTTACCAATTCAGGATCATTATAAGTCACCAATGTTTTTGTGTCGATGGTTACTTCTGCTTCAGTACCGTTACTCGCAGCAATATGTTTGACCGTGTTTCGAATTCGCTCATGTACTTCCTTTTGCATCTTACTATCCAATGTTCTGATCGTACCCAGCATTTCACAAGTTTCAGGAATGATATTATTTCTTACACCTGATTGAATCGCTCCAACAGTAATCACAACAGGAGCTTTGGTCAATTCCATTTGTCTGCTGACAATATGCTGTAAACCTTCAATGATCTGTGATGCTGAGGCAATCGGATCGATCGCTTTCCATGGTTTAGAACCATGCCCCCCCTGACCTTTGACAACAATTTTAAACCAGTCAGATGAAGCCATGAATGCCCCACTTTTATATTGAATTTCTCCAACAGGAATGGTCGAATTAATGTGCAAACCAAATACAGCTTCTACTTTCGGATTGTCCAACGCACCTTCTTTGATCATGAGTGATGCACCGCCTTCTTCGTTACCAGGAGCCCCTTCTTCTGCAGGCTGAAACAAAAACACAATGGTACCGGGTACATCTGCTTGCATTTTTTTCAATATGGTAGCAGTACCCATTAAAATAGAAGTATGCGAATCATGACCGCAAGCATGCATCACGCCAACAGTTTGTCCATTGAACTCAGTGGTCACTTTTGATGCAAAGGGAATATTGACACGTTCTGTAACTGGTAATGCATCAATATCAACTCTTAATGCTACCACAGGGCCGGGTTTTCCGCCCTTTAAGATTGCTACCACACCTGTTTTAGCAACATTGGCTTTTACTTCTAGTCCAATCGATTTTAAATATTCGGCGATATAAGCACCTGTTTTAAACTCTCTGTTAGACAATTCAGGATTTTGATGAAAATGACGACGCCATTCGACCAATTTAGGTGTGATATCTTTCACCAATTGAGGATAAGAGGCTGGCAGTTCTTGTGCATTGATCACTAAACCACTCATGAAAGCAAGGAGCAAAAGAGAATATCTCATGTATGTTTTGTTTTGTAAGTGAAAATTACTGTTTTCTGAAGGTATATGGATCGTATTCTAAAAAATCATTTACAGGAATATCAATACTCTGCACCTGCTGTTGAGATCCTTTGAATGTAACCGGAAATACCCCGAAAGCAGGATTACTGTAAGTAAGTCTCCATTCTTCATTATCCATGTACTCCAATTTAGCGCTAAGTTGGTGATGCCCTTCAAAACGAATCATAAGATCACGATTATTTGCCGTAATAGAGATAGCTCCATACAAAGGATGAATATATTTACCCGCATAACTTGATAATGGGAGAGAAGGCTGAAGAGATTGTTTTACACGTGTTTCATAATTTTTAATGGTGGTGATCTTTCGATTTTCCGCTTCTCTGAAATTGGTATAACCGGAGACATGTTTGTTGATAAAAGGTGCTCCCAAATAGGCATCCAATATTTGATGTCTCAAGATTTCAAAAAATGATTGATTGTCATTGTTCGTGAGAATAACAATACCCAATTTTTCCTCCGGTACAAAACAAGTATTACTTACAAAACCAAACGCTCCTCCCGTGTGCCAGAATACCTGTTTGCCTAAATAATCAGTCATAAACAATCCAAGTCCATATCCGGTAAAGTGAGAAGGTGATTCCGGATTTTTTCTGCTGGATAAAGCGATATTGATATCTCGTGTCTTTTGAATCACCGACCATGGTAAAATTCTTTTGCCTTCATAGCGGCCACTATCCAATTGCATAATGAGCCATTTAGATAGATCGTGTACACTACTTACCATGCTACCTGCTGGCCCAAGATTATCCACCTGATCATAGGGCAACTCTGTGATTTTCCCGGTAAATGCAGTAGTATACGGTTTGGCAGCATTAGGTCGTTGATTCATTCCTGTGACCAGTGTATGTGTATTCTTCATGCCAATAGGCATCAATAAACTATCATAGACATATACTTCCCAAGGTTTACCACTCACTACAGGAATAATTTCACCTGCAGTAAGATAGCAGCTATTACAATAGCCAAAATCTTGGCGAAAGAGTCCGTTAGGTTGTAATAACCTCATTTTTTGCATGATTTCTCTGCGGCCAATTTTTCCATTCCAAAAAGTAAAATCACCTTGAAAGGTTTTGGTTCCTACACGGTGAGAAAGCATATCCCTGATGGTAACTTGTTCGGTTGTGAGAGGATCATACATTTTAAAATCAGGAAAATAGCGGGTGATCCTATCATTAAGAGAAAGTTTTTTATTGTATTCCAATTGAGCGATAGCAGTTCCGGTAAATAACTTACTATTACTTGCAATCATGAATAAAGTATGTTCCGTAACAGGAGCATGTGTTGATAGGTTTCTCTCACCAAATCCCTTACTATAGACGGTTTTGCCGTCTTTGACTATGGCAATGGCTAGTCCGGGAATTTGCCAATCTTCCATTCCTTTTTGTATGTAACGTTCCAGACTATCACCTATGAAAGAAGGTTGTTGTGCAGTTGTGGTATGAAATAATATCAAAAAAAGCAGCGTACATGAGAATAACTTCATAACGGTATTTGATGGTAAAATAGTTAATAAATACTTGATACATTCAAATAAAACTCATGGCTTTTTTGTTTAATTTCAAATTCTAAAATTTTTCATATGAGAAAAGTTATTTTGAGTTCAATTGCAGCAGTAATCAGTCTCACCGCTAGCAGTAGTGTGATAGATGTCACTAATGTAACGTCAAAGCCAAAAGAGACAACTGCTGTGCAGACTCCGATGATGAATGATGTAGTTGTAGAAGATGCGCTTCGGGAGTTCAAAAGTTTAAGCAGAACGGAACGAAAAGCAAGGATTAAAGAAGTTAAAAAAATTGCAAGAGAATATAAAGCCGCTAAAAAGGCTGGCAGTGATGTACAAACAAATACCGTACTACTGGCTATTCTTGCTGTTCTATTACCACCACTGGCTGTTGGATTACATCAAGGAGAACTAAATGGTAAATTCTGGCTGAGTGTACTACTCACTTTATTATTCTGGTTACCAGGAGTTATCTATGCGTTGATCATTGTACTAGGCTAAAAAAAATAAGAAATGAGGAATGAGGAATAAGAAATGAATAATCAACCAATTTTGTCATTTCTTATTCCTTATTTTTTGTTTCTTATTTCTCATTTTCTCCAGTCCCATACCACAACATTCCATTCATCCATATGATCATGGTGGGTGTGAATGGTTTTGAAACCCACACGTTCATGCGCTCGCATGGAACGATGATTAGAGGTAGATACTTCAGTTAATAGGATATCGTATTGATGTCGATTGATTTTTCGATGATACTTGTACAACTGATCGAACAAACCTTGACCACGATGTTCTTTTGCAATACATATTTGTCCCATCATATAGTACTTGTAATCATTCATGGGTTTGCCTTCGTAGGTTAATGTGGCAAGATTGTTCAGCATGACATTCATTTCTGCGTGAACACCAGACATAGCATGGGTGGCAACCAGTGCATAACCTACTACCTGATCATTCCATTTAGCAACAACGCTTGGAGCGATAGCGTGCATATCCTGTAGTAACTTCAGGCTGTATTCCCAGGTAATGAAACCTTGTTCTGCTTTTTCTGCCTCACTCATAATGGTGCGTAAATTGGCAGATGAAAGTGCTGCGATCTCTTGTAGATCCTTATTCGTACTCGCTAATTGAATGGTATACATAGATCTGAACTATTGGTATTCGCCAAAAACTTTTCGTAAAGTATCTGATATCTCACCCAAAGTTGCATAATTCTCAACGGCATCAATCACCAATGGCATTAAGTTTTCATTGGTTTGGGCTGCTTTACTGATTGCCAAAAGACAAGCATCTGTCTTAGCCTGATCTCTTCTGGATCTGAGTGATTTTAGTTTATCGCTTTGAACCTGACGAATACTGTCATCTATTTTAAATACAGGTGTATCATTTTTTTCTTGTACTTGAAATTTATTTACCCCAACAATGATCTTTTCTCCACTTTCGATGTTCCGCTGATATTCATAAGCACTTCGGGCAATTTCATCTTGCATGAAACCTTCTTCGATCGCACTCACACTTCCACCCATGGCATCTATTTTTTCTACCAACTGCCAGGCTTTGTCTTCTACTTCTTTGGTCAATGATTCAATGAAATAACTACCAGCTAAAGGATCCACCGTATCAGGAGCGCCACTTTCAAAAGCTACGATCTGCTGTGTACGTAATGCAATACGTGCTGCTTCTTCAGTAGGCAAGCTCAAAGCCTCATCATAACCATTGGTATGCAAACTTTGTGTTCCACCTAAAACAGCGGCCAATGTTTGAATCGTAACCCGACAAATATTATTCAATGGTTGCTGAGCCGTAAGTGTTGCACCACCCGTTTGTGTATGAAAACGAAGCATCATGGCTTTTTCATCTGTTGCCCCTAATTCTTTCATCATGGTTGCCCACATTCTTCTCGCTGCACGGAATTTCGCAACTTCCTCAAATAAGTTATTATGTGCATTGAAGAAAAAGGAGAGACGTTTACCAAAAACATTGATATCAAGACCTTTGTCAATGGCTGCTTTTACATATGCTTTACCATTGCTCAATGTAAATGCGATCTCCTGTACAGCCGTGCTTCCTGCTTCACGGATATGATATCCGGATATAGAGATGGTATTCCATTTAGGCAATTCTTTACTACACCATTCAAAGATATCGGTGATGATACGCATGGAAGGCTTGGGAGGGTAGATGTAGGTACCTCTCGCTGCATATTCTTTCAGGATATCATTTTGAATGGTACCACTGATCTTTTTCAGATCAGCTCCTTGCTTTTTTGCCAATGCTACATAAAAAGCCAATAATATAAATCCCGTTGCATTAATAGTCATTGAAGTACTGACCTGTTCTAGTTGTATCCCTTTGAAAAGTATCTCCATGTCTTCCAAACTATCAATAGCAACACCTACTTTACCCACTTCACCTTCCGCTAATGCATGATCACTATCATATCCAATTTGTGTCGGTAGATCAAAAGCCACACTCAATCCCATCACACCCTGCGATAATAAATAATGGTAACGTTTATTACTTTCTTCTGCAGTTGAGAATCCGGCATACTGACGCATTGTCCATAATTTACCACGGTACATATCAGGCTGCACACCTCTTGTGTAAGGAAAATTCCCCGGCTTTTCCTGCTCAGTATTGGGAAGATCAGAAGGGTAATACACTTCTTTGATGTCAATGCCGCTGTCGGTGGTTATCTTTTTCATAGAGAATGAGTGAAAGGTGAAAGGTGAAAAGTGAAAGGGCTTTTATATCACATTTACCCTTTCACTTTTCACTTAAAATAGTTTCTTCGCTTCATAACTCAGCGCTTCGCTGACTACTTCATGCAGATTTGCTTTTTGATCTTGCATGAGATATTCAAGAATTGCACGATTAAGGGTAGCTCCTGAAGCCATACTTGGAACGGATAATCCTACCCGATTGATGATAAGCAAGTTGTTCTCTTTAAGGTTTCGAATAGCATTCCATATTTCAGGAGAAACATAGATCTGTTGTGAAATATTATAATCAAACTCATCTTTGATATTTTTGATCAGTAAGTATTGCATTTCACTGGCCGAGATATCAGGATTGCCTAAGCGACTGATCAGATTCGGCAATGCTATACGATCGGTCAATAAAGTCAATCGCTCATATGCTTGTAACTGAAGAGAGACAGAAGCTCTCTTGGATTGTTGTTCATCCCGCTGATTCTTTCTTTGAAGATAAAAGAGGTATCCTGCAAAGCCTGCGATCATTAATCCAATCACAACCGTTAATAATGTGGTCATATCCAGCATATCCAGATTTTCGCCAAAAATAGGATAGAAAAGTGGAGAGTGAGCATGAGGGGGTTGACAGTTGTTAGTTGACAGTTGACAGAGAATAAATAAGAAATAAAGAATGTTAAATATGGCTTTGCTCGCTGTCAACTGTCAACTATCATATGTCAACTAAAAAAACAATTTCCATTCTCGAAAAAGCCCATACAAGCCCAGTTTGGTGAAACCTTGTAAATTTGTAGTCAAATCAGTTATTTATGAGTACGATCACGAGTACACCGGTGAGTTTAACAGAAGGCGCTATTAATGAATTGCGTCGTTTGATGAATGAAGATGGTTTTGACCAAAGTCAGTACCTGCGTGTAGGTGTTAAGGGGGGTGGTTGCAGCGGTATGACTTATGTCTTAGGATTTGATCAGTCTACCGATGAAGATGAGCATTTCGAAATTGAAGGCATCCGTTGCGTGATGAATAAAAGCCACCAATTGTACCTCTATGGAATGGAGATTGATTGGCAGGGTGGATTGAACAGTCGTGGTTTCACTTTTACGAATCCCAATGCCAGTAAGACCTGTGGATGCGGTACTTCCTTTGCAGTTTAATTTTTTTTTGCTTTAAAAAATAAAAATCCCCTTGTTATTGACAAGGGGATTTTTTATGTGATCAGCTTACCGATTATTTCTTTTCGGTAGCCTTACCCAATGGTTTGTTTTTAGCAAAATCTACCAGGATTGGAGCTGCTACGAAGATAGAAGAGTAAGTACCTGTAAATACCCCGATCATCATCGCAAATGCAAAACCTCTGGTTACTTCTCCACCAAAGATGAAGAGAATCAACAAAGTCAGGAATACAGTAAGAGAGGTCATGATAGTACGACTCAATGTTTCATTGATCGCTTTGTTGATGATCGTTGCATTGTTGACCCCCCTCATCATACCGCTGTCCTCACGGATACGGTCATATACAATTACAGTATCGTTCATTGAGAAACCAATCACCGTCAATATCGCAGCGATGAAGTGCTGGTCAATCTCAAGTGGGAATGGAACAATTGTACGAGCATAACTGAATACGATCAACGTCACGAATACGTCGTGCATCAATGAGAAGATGGTACCCAAAGAGTATCTCCAATCACGGAAACGGATGAAGATGTACAAACAGATCACAATTAGTGCGAAGATGGTAGCTTGTGTAGCACCGGCCTTCAAATCATCAGAGATCGTTGGTAATACGGTCTGAGAACTTTGCTTATACTTTGTTTCAAATTCGTTGAAGCTTAAGCCTTGTGGCAATTGCTTCTGAAGACCTGTATATAGCGTACGCTCTACCAGTGAATCAATATTGTTACCTGTTTCTTCAATTTTATAAGAAGTAGTGATGTTTAATTGACTACTGCTGTTCACAGTTTTGATGATCGGTGATTCACCAAAAGCAGCTTTCAGTTGATCACGAACTTCCTCTACATTAACAGGTTTATCAAACTTAATGGTATAGCTACGTCCACCTGCAAATTCAACACCTTGATCAAAACCATTGAAGAAAGTAGATACACCCAGTAAGAAGATCACAACTGAAATTCCATAAGCAACCTTTCTGTATTCAATGAATTTGAAAGAAGCTTTCTGGAAGATCTTTCTAGATAATCCTGTGAAATATTCAAAGTGACGGTTCTTATTGGTGTACCAATCAGTGATCAAACGAGATACGAGGATACCGCAGAACAATGATAAAAGAATACCAATGATCTGCGTGGTAGCAAAACCTAATACAGGACCCAATCCAAAATAAGCAAGGATAATGGCTGTTAATAGGGTGGTGATATGTCCATCAAGTACAGGAGCCAATGAACGCTTATAACCATCATTCACAGCGGCCTGATAACCTTTTCCTTTGGTCAATTCCTCTTTGATACGCTCAAAGATGATTACGTTGGTATCCACCGCCATACCGATGGTCAATACCAGACCCGCAATACCGGGAGCTGTTAATGTGAAACCTAAGGCACTCAAAATACCTACAGTAAATAATAAGTTCAAGATCAACGCAATATTGGCAACCCATCCACCGGTATTGAAGTAGACCAGCATCAGTACGAAGATCACTAGGAAAGAAATACCAAAAGAAAGGGCTCCACCTTTTACAGATTCGCTACCCAGGGTAGGACCTACTTGTTGTTCCTGAACAATTTTCGCAGGAGCAGGCAGTTTACCACTTTCAAGAATCTCAGAAAGATCTTGTGCTTCTTTCAAAGTATAGTTACCGCTGATCTGTGAATTACCGGTAGTGATCGGATCATTCACATTTGGTGCAGAATACACGAAATTATCCAATACGATAGCAATCGGCTTGCCTACATTACGTGTGGTCATTTTAGCCCAGATATTACTACCCACTTTATCCATGTTCATTTTGATGGCTATACGTCCACGCTCATCAAAATCTTGAGAAGCACTGTAGATATGATCGCCTTCCAATTCAGCCTGACCATTATCCAATGTTTTAATTGCATAGAAAGCTAGGATATCTTTCATATTGGCATCAGAAGACTCTGTTTTACCATACATGAAAACCAGGTTAGAAGGGAATTTAGCTTTTACAAAATCAAGCTTCAGGTAATCATTCAATGTACCAGTATCTTTTGCTTGGATATAACCCAAAGCAGCAGGATAAATCACTTTACCACCCTGATCTTGATAAGGCTGAGAGAACTGGATCATTCTAGCGATCGGGTTCTGGTTCAAGCTATCTTTTGGTGTAGCAGCTGCTGCAGTTGTACCGGCATCTTTTTTAATACCGGAGATGGTAGCTGTCTTTGTGGTATCTCCTGAAGGAGTTACAGCAGCAGTACTTGCTTTTGTAGTATCAGCAGGTGCAGCTTGCGCTGTTCCATTCAAATAATCTTGTACAGCTTTATCAGCAGCAACCAATCCTTCTTGCAGATCGCGGCTCTCAAAAGTGTAAACTTCGAAGAACTGAAGGTTGGCAGTAGATTGTAAATAAGATCTAACACGCTCTTTATCATTAACACCGGCCAATTCAATATTGATGATGCCTTTAGCAGGATCAGGATTGATGGTAGGAGACGCTACACCAAAACGGTCGATACGAGTACGTAAGATTCTAAAAGTATTGTTGAATGCAGCTGTAGCCTGTTCATTCAGATAGTTCGACACTGCATCGTCCGAAGCATCAAATTTCACTTTACCATTACTACGAGTAGCAAAGAAAGGAGCAAGGTTGCCAGAGGGGTTCAGTTTTTTGTATTCTTCACGGAAGAGGGTGATCAGATTTGCACCGCTGTTTGCTACTCATATCGTGACTGGGAAACAGATCGGAAGAGCACACGTCTGAACTCCAGTCACTAATGCGCATCTCGTATGCCGTCTTCTGC
>OGVO01000182.1_pt1 | contig 11821 bp, 9 predicted proteins | sample 1575771 | NCBI WGS metagenome assembly OGVO01 (sample SAMN07581527, study PRJEB24739) | freshwater metagenome | place: Singapore | collected 2015-01 | reverse complement strand
TTTTTTCAAGCAGAAGACGGCATACGAGATGCGCATTAGTGACTGGAGTTCAGACGTGTGCTCTTCCGATCTGTTTCCCAGTCACGATATTAGACTACAAGATCTACGGTGAAGAAATGCAATATGTAGAGGTAGAATTGGATCCCAATGAAACAGCTATCGCGGAGCCCGGTGCTTTTATGATGATGGATGATGGCATCCAAATGGAAACACTTTTTGGTGATGGTAGTAAACAACAAGGTGGATTGTTAGGTAAACTTCTCAATGCCGGCAAACGAGTACTGGTAGGTGAGAACCTTTTTATGACTGCGTTTACGAATGTTACTGGCGGTATTAAAACGGTCAGCTTTGCTTCTCCCTACCCCGGAAAAATCATTCCTGTTGATCTTTCCAGATTTCAGAATAAAATCATTTGTCAAAAAGATGCATTCTTATGTGCCGCGAAAGGAGTAAGTGTAGGTTTGGAATTCCAAAGAAAATTAGGAACCGGTTTATTTGGTGGCGAGGGATTCATCATGGAAAAACTCGAAGGTGATGGTATGGCATTTCTACACGCTTGTGGGCATGTGGTACAAAGACAATTACAGCCTGGAGAATTATTAAAAGTAGACACCGGATGTATCGTGGGCTTTACCTCAACCGTAGATTATGACATTCAATTTGTAGGAGGTATTAAGAATACGATTTTTGGTGGTGAAGGATTATTCTTTGCTACACTTCGTGGCCCAGGTATTGTTTGGATTCAAACATTGCCAATCAGTCGACTAGCAGGAAGAATTCTTGCTTATGGTACTTATAGCAGAAAAGAAGAAGGAAGCATCCTGGGAGGTATCGGTAATATATTGGATGGAGATGGATGGAGATAAAATTTAGCATATGGCTTATGGGTCATAGCAAATAGTTTGGGAAGAATAATCGCCGACTATTTGCTATGACCCATAATCTATTTGCTATTGATAAAAATCGTGCAATGAATAAAAGAAAAGTAACTGTATTCATCGCCTGCAGTGCAGATGGATATATTGCAGGAAAAGAGGATAATCTGGATTTTCTCAGTATCGTAGAAGCACCGCCGGAGGAGTATGGATATGCTGCATTTGTGAGTACGGTTGATACTGTGATCATGGGAAGAAAAACATATGACAAAGTATTGAGCTTTGGTGTTCCTTTTCCGCATCAAGAAAGGACCTGTTATGTTATATCTACTTCCAGACAAGGAAAAGATGAGCATGTCACTTTCTGGAATGATGCTCCTGAAAAACTGATTGATCAGCTACAAAAGCAAGAAGGCGCTTCCATCTTTGTTGATGGAGGGGCAGCAACAATTCATTCGCTGTTAAAAAAAGGATTAATCGATGAGTTCATTATATCTATCATACCACATTTTCTAGGTAGCGGTATTCGCTTATTTTCAGATGAATTTCCCGAACAGTCACTAAAACTGACAGATTCTAAAACTTTCGCATCAGGTTTAGTACAACTTTGGTATCAGAAGAGCAGTTCTTAATATAAAGAGGTATGCAGGTGATAAGGGATTGTGATATTTTTGTACTGTATGAAGATAGACAGTAAGGAATCCTTAAAAGATTTCTTCGATAGCAAAGTGCAACAATACAATCAGGTTTCTTTTATCAAAGAAGACCCTATCTGTGTACCGCATACATTCACAAAAAAACAAGACATAGAAATTGCAGGTTTTTTTGCTGCGGTATTTGCTTGGGGAAACAGGACCACGATCATCCAGAAATCTTTTGAGTTGATGAAACTCATGGATAATGCTCCACATGAGTTCTGTATACATCATCAGGAAAAAGATCTAAAAAAATTAATCCACTTTAAGCATCGAACTTTTAATGCTACAGATTTACTCTATTTCGTTTCTTTTTTAAAGCATCATTACCTCCAATATGATTCATTGGAATCTGCCTTTACACTTACCCAAGAAAAAGAGATGGAAGCAAGACTAACCTTCTTCCATCAATATTTTTTTTCATTAGAAGATGCTCCTACCAGAACAAAAAAACATATTGCAACACCCTATAAAGGATCATCGTGTAAAAGACTCAATATGTTTTTACGCTGGATGGTACGAAAAGATAAATCCGGAGTTGATTTTGGTATTTGGCAAAAGATCAAACCATCAGAATTGATTTGTCCGATTGATTTACATGTAGCCAGAGTAGCTAAACGGTTTCATTTATTAGATAGAAAGCAAATGGATTGGCAAGCAGCGGTAGAACTCACCAACTACTTAAGAACACTAGACCCAAAAGATCCAGTAAAATATGACTTTGCTTTATTTGGGTTGGGAGTGATGGAGAAGTTCTAGTCATTACTAAAAAAATCCTATTCTTTACGGTTAGTCCTTTAAAGCAAATTAACCGCAGAGAATAGGAGAAATGAGGTATCGCAGAGAAGAAGTTAAAAGAAAAACAGACTCTGTCTTCCCCCGACTTTACCACCTGCTCCCTTACCTGCTGCACCAAAACTTCTGATATTATAGGTAAACGTTAGCATAAAATATCGTTGCAGAATATTGACTTGTCTGTCTGTGATATAATTCTCAGCTGAGAAACGGAATACAGAACGGTTTTGATTCAACAAATCAAACACAGAGAATTTCAATTGACCCTTGTCTTCTTTCAGGAAGAGATAAGTTAGGCCTGCATTTAACAATGCAACAGTCTTTTGAACTCCCGGTGCTGTTTGTGAGTTGTATCGATGATCCAAAGTCATCTCCCAGACAAATTTTTTGGGCACACGAACAACCAGATCTGTATTGATATTTTGTCTTTCTACTTCCAAATTCCGGAAATCTGTGCTTTCATAGTAAGCATTGTTGATTCCTCTGTTATAGTTGATATTCCATTCAATCTTATCATTCCAATTAATTCCTGCTCGTAAGTATGGACTAAAGTCGATATTTTTTACATAACTCTTTTTACTATTGATGATGAGGAAGTTTCTGGTATAATTCAAGTTATAACCGGCCCCCATGTTGAATGAAAATGTTTTATTGAGTTTGTATTGTTTATTGAAGTAAAAGTTAGTATAAAAATTATGGATGCCATCTGCGTTCACAGGCATCGTGGTTTGAACGCCATTAGCAGCAATTTCACGACTTCTGACAACTCCATTATTACTAATGTTTCCACCCAAATAAGCACTGATGAATAATTGCTTGGCTGTTACATTTTTAAAATAATTCAGATTGAAATTATGTGATACAGCCGGCTTCAGATCAGGATTACCTTTATTGATGTACAATGGATTACTATTATCTGCCACAGGTTGAATGTCTCCAATACCCGGCGGATTTACATTCACATTATAGCTCAGGTTAAATTCTTTCCAGCTGATATTTCCTCCAGGTAATATATAATTGAAGTGCTGGTCAAGTTTTTGACCGATAGAGACATAACGGTTGTTCAGATCTAACCAAAGAAAATTAATAGTAGCTGTAACGCTTAATTTTTTGTGTCGGAAATTAAGACCTGATGATAAGTTGTTTCTCCAACTGGTTCTTTCCAAATGGTTGGTTAGTGTGTTATTGATCTGATCATACTTGCCATTAACATTATTCTTATTAAAGGTTGATAGCGCATCTTTATTTTCAAAGTAAGTCAATGCATAACCTAAACGCATGGTCAAATCTTTGGCTAGTGGTTCAGCAAAGTTCAGGTTGGTGTTGGTTGAGAAATTCGCTCGTTCCAAATCACGCAATTGATCTAAAGTGTTAGACCCTGTTGGAAAAAATGTATTCAATACATTGTTGAACTGATCACTGTTCACAGTATTCAAGTTTACATTATTAAACATATTGAAAGTGCGTCCTTTTTTCCTAAAGTTTTTGAAATAACTCAATGAATGATTGTATCCCAGATCCTTTGCATTCACCGACTGCAGGTTATTACTTGCGTTCAATGGACCATCAGCACTACTGGTGGTATTGATATTGGTGAGTCGATTACTGGTTTGTTCCCCTATCGTTAAAGATGGACGGAACTCCATTCTTGAAGTCGTATCAATTTTCCATCTTAAGCCAAAACCAATGCGATGATTATTGGCATTTTGTACTTCAGATCTATTGGATCTGCTATTTAAAATCGTATCGCCTAAAAACTGTTGCCTGTTTTCCAACTCAGTGATATCATTTCTTGTTTTACCATAGAAATATTGCGTATTCAGTGTCAACCCTTTTTTAAACTCATTGTTCAGATTGAATCCAATTCCGCGTGATTGCTGAATCCCTTGTCCGGTACCACCAAAAGAAATACCATTCACATTCAATCCGCCATTACCATTGATGGAAATAGAATTGATACCGCTTCTATCAAAACCACCGAGTGTTCTGATATCATTGAATCCGAATCCGGCTTTATTCAAATTATTACTGAAGCCCAATACACTCACTTGTAAGGTATCTCGAAACATATTCACGATACCGCCCGTTTCATATCGGTCACCATCTGCTTTACCTGCATAAGCTTTACCAAACCAACCTTGCTTGATCGATTTTTTCAATTTAAGATTGATCACTTGTCCAACATCTGCTTTGGCTTTATCTGGATTGAGGTCCAGTTCATCTTTGTCATCTGCTACTTGAATTTTATCGATCAGGTTAGCCGGTAAATTTCTTGTAGCCATTTTAGGATCACCACCAAAGAAGTCTTTTCCATCAACCAAAATCCTGTTTACTTTTTTTCCATTGACTGTGATATTACCATCCGCATCTAATTGAACACCTGGTAATTTTTTGAGAAGATCTTCTACCAATGCAGAAGGTAAAGTTTTGAAAGAGTTGGCATTGAATTCAATCGTATCTCGCTTTACAACTACAGGCGGACGTTCCGCATACACCAATACTTCATCAAGCGTGTTCGCCTGATTGGGTGTCATCTCAAGTGTACCCGCATCAAAAGCGGGAGCATCTGATGTAAGCTTAAATTCTTTTCTGGTTACTGTATAACCGGAATAAGAAACAATCATTCTCAGTTGAACATCTATGGGTAAGCCACTTACTTTGAATTCTCCTGACTCGGTACTTAAGCGATAAGTAACTAAAACAGTATCGGCTGCAGTGAATACTGAGACCGTTGCTAGATTCATCGGTTGTTTGGAAGCAGAATCTATCAGCTTACCGGATATCAAGCCCTTGTTATTATTTGTTTGGGCAGAAACTACAGTAGTCATACATATGCTCAGTAAGAGCAAAAGAATTCCATTACGCATTGAACGTTTTTTTTCTCGTAAACAATAAATGGTTAGGAAACAATGGCTCTCAGATGCATAGGTATGTGCCGGATGGCATTCCTATCCATTCAAAAGTTGATGTTTCGGGAATCTTTCTTTTCCCAGTGCTAGAAGGTTGCATGTCCAATATGAGAACCCCGGCGAGCGCAGCTGTGGTAACCAACAGCAGCAATAGCGGTATCAATTTTCTCAGATTCAACATACGAATGACTTATTTACTTAACTCCAATTAAAGAGTTGTGTTACACAAAAAGGTTGGAAAAGGGATAAAAATTAATCTTCGTCCTCTAATTCAAACAATTCTTCCACCGGCACCCCGAATAATTTGGCCATTTTTAATGCCAAAACTGTTGATGGCACATATTTCCCCGATTCCATGGTATTGATGGTCTGTCTACTTACAGCAATCTTTTTAGCCAGATCATCCTGTGTCAGGTTATGAATGGCCCTTTGCACTTTGATCTTATTTTTCATAGCTGACTTTATTATATTGAAACAATACATACCTAAAACGAAGGATAAAGATGATCAGCACTGTGAACATGTTATAGGTCATCACCTGAAAAAAAGTAGTCCCATAAACTGCCAAAATGCTGATAATCAATACCAGATAATTGGCATACACAGCCCACTGCAAGGCTTCTAATCGAAAAAATTGAATGGCTTCATCTTCTATGGTTTCTTTTGAGAAAGCAATTAAGATGAGACTAATGATCAGTCCAACCGATGCTAGTTCATCCGTAAAATTCTGACTCGCACTAAATTCTAAAGGACCTTTCAAATTCAGGTTAAACGCAAGCCAAGATGGATTGAATTCAAAAAACATGTGCGCAATACCCAATGCCAGAAAAGGCACCAATAAAACATAACCGATGCGCTGAAAGCTATGCGGGAATAATTTGATCTGTTTCATATTTTGTTTGATTTGATAATGCAAACGTAAAAGTGTTATTTCATTTTGTCAAATTTATTTTACATTTTGTAATAATTATTTAACAATTTGTACGCTTAAATTGACTTAACAAGTTGATATTGAATCAAAAATCAACGAAAAAAGATTCCGCTATCTTTAAAATATGGCGGAAGAAAGTAACCTCATCAATATAGAATCCTACTCTTGGGACCAATTAGTGGCTTTTGTAAATGAACTCATCACACAAGATTTTAATCAATTGGTGCTGTTACTGTATCGACTAGATATCAACGAGAAAAAGCTCAAACAAACCCTTGCAGATCATCCCGATCAAAATGCAGGTGAATTGATCGCTCAACTGATCGTTGACAGACAAGAAGAAAAAAAGAGATCACGAGAAGCTTTCAAACAAAAAGACTGGGAGAGCTCAGAGGAAGAAAAATGGTAAAAAATATTTCAGTGCCCCTCTGTGCTTTCAGTGGCAATGAATGGATAAAGTAAATTGCCACTGAGAACACTGAAGTACACAGAAAGAGGCCTATAATTTATCGATGGTTTTGAATTGATAACCTTTTGTCTTCAAAGAGTTGATGATTTCTGGCAAGCGATTATATAGCTTATCCTTTCTTCTCGGATCAGTTCCTGCATGTATCAATAAGATTGCACCATTTAATGTATGCTTTACTTCAAATGCTTTGAGCAATTTGATTAATTCTTCACTTGATTTATAAGAAGCCCCCATTTGTGGCCAGGTATAATCCGCATTCGTTCTTGTACCGGGAGTAAAACTCACCAGTCGGATAAGGCTTTGTGAAAACCACTTTGCTACTTTTTTATTCCACCACTCATAAGGTGGAATAAAATATTGCGGTTCCCCATTTTTTAATATCCCTAAGGAACGCATGGCTTCGATATTATTTTGATAGTCTTTCACCAAAGAATCTCTTGTTACCAAAAGACTATCTCTATTATTCCAATCATTATATAAAATATGTTGATCAGAATGCGCGCCTAAATAATGTCGCTGTTGATGTAACTTTTGAATCATAGGCTGAACCGCTTTATTGCGGTACAGTCGACCTGTAAAAAAGAAAGATGCTTTGATATTTTGTTGTTGCAAAGTTTTTTGAATCGTCGGTAATCCCTCTGCATACTCATCTGCAGTAAAAACAATCGCAATAGATTTATTAGTTGTATCACCTCTCACAATAGCACCATGCTGTAACGTAAAAGCAGGGTTGATAGGAGGATAAGCTGTCCAGCCACCGTTTGTTGTTGGTGTTGTTTCATTTTCTTTTGCTGCCAATAAATAAATCAAAGATGCTGTTCCATCCATGGTAGGTTCATTCGTGCTATAATCTCCATAATCATCATGATAGACAGCCAAGTCACTTTGAAATGCGGCGTATTCATCAGGTTCATTCAGTGTAATACCGATCAGATTTTTATAGATCGCTGTGTAGACAGGACCATCCACCAATCCCCCATCAATCGGATAATTCTTTAAGTGTGTGAATGCAGAGTGGGGGTCAACAGGTGTATCACCCCATGACGGCAATCCATATACCATACTTGTTCCCCATGGATTACAGCCAAAGATCCAATCAATATTCGCTTGCTCCAATTCAGTATAAGTATCATCGCCTGTCATTCTTCGGTACCAATAACACTGTAACGCAAAAGAAACCGTAAGATTATTGCTACACCAGATAAATGGAACACCTCTGTAAAAAGCATTTTGCTTGGCTTTATTCCAAACAGCTTTGATGCCTGTTTCATAATAATCATATAAAGTATCAAGATGATTAACACTCATCATTCCATTTGCTAACACATAGTGGCCGGCATTCACAAATGGATACCATTCATAATGATGAGCCGTATCTTTTCCCAACCAGGGTGTGATGGGTTCTTTTCTGGCGAAGGAATAAGCATCGGTATGATAACTGTCATCTTTAGCCCCTTTTGTTTGTGCAAGTGTTGCGGCAGCTAGTTCCATATCATCCACCCAATTTCCTTCTGCATAGATATAAGGTGATTTTACAGAAGCTGTTTGTGCAACACCCGGATATTTCTTTCCATAACGATAGGCCGCTTCCGCTTTTTGTAATAATTTTTGAGAGAAGCTTTGATCTTTATCCTGATAAACTTGCGCTGCCAATGCAAACGTACTTGCATACTTACCGGCTGTTGAAGCGGTTCCTGTAGTTGCATTCATGAACTTACCTCTTACCTGCGGCTTACCTGAAACAAAATAAACAGGTCGTTCAAAGCCTTTCCCATAGTAGTTGGTATCTTCTTTCGGGATACGCATCTTCACATGGTCTCTGTCGTCACCTAATTGATTGAACATGATACCATCAGACGGATTCATTTTCAATAGCCAATCCAATCCCCATTTTGCTTCATCTAAAATATCTGCTACGCCATTTTTCCCATCTAATCCATTGGCTTGTTTTTCATCACTGAACACCCTTCCAAAACTTTGATAGGCTGATAATAAATGCCATGCTGCATTGGCAGAGGTAGTAGTGTATTGTAAATAATCACTTGCATCATGCCATCCGCCGCTTACATCAATATGTGTACTATCCGGCATGGGTCCGTATAAAGTATATCCATCGTGGGTATGACAACTATCTTTTAAATACGGATTGAAACCACTTCTTTGTTGGCGCATATAACGTAAACAGAAATCTGCGGTTCCTTTATAAACATCCTGATCAATTTTAAAAGTCGGTGATACAGTGCTACCTGCGCGAAGAAAATAACGTCCGGGTTGACGAAATGAAGTGAATCTAACACGTGCCGTTTTGTTGAATGGACCATAAGCTCCAAAAGCTTCTAATTGTTCAATAACGTAAACAGCTTGATTCGTCTCAGCATTTACTAACTCGATCTTTTCCGGCAAAAAATTTTCTTTACTACACCAAACAGCAACCTTAATCCCATTGGGTGTATAGCCTAGCTGATTGATGCGAATCCAATGTTGTTCGTTCTCTGTGTTTTTAAAAGCAAAACATACAATAAGAGCTAAGATTCCAACTAACAATACTATCCTTTTCATGTGGCTTTTTTGGGTCACTAAAGATACCTCTTTAGCTACTCTCTGCGAAACCTCTGCGTACTTCTTTCTCTGTGGTTAAGTATCACCACAGAGAAAAGAGAAAAAGAGTTGCGCAGAGATTTTTTAAACTATTTTCGCCCCTCAAATGATTGCCTTATGAAACTTGTCTCTTACTTATCTGAAGGTCGTGATCAACTTGCATTTTTAGTAGATGGATATTTATTTGATTGTGATCTAGTACATCCTGAACTGCCCAGCAGCATGAATATGTTTTTACAATACTGGGATGATATGTTCCCTATTGCACAACAAGTAAATGCTGCAATCAAAGATGGTAGGATCGGAAAAGAAAAAGGAGTAGACATACAAGGGCAACATTTATTGGCACCTGTACCCTTTCCGACTTCTTGTAGAGATGGTTATGCTTTTCGTCAACATGTGGCGGCGGCACGTCGTAATCGTAAGGTAGATATGATTCCTGAATTTGATCAGTATCCTATCTTCTACTTTACCAACCACCATAGTATTCAGGGACCAGGTGATATCCATTGCATGCCAGATCATTTTGAAAAATTAGATTTTGAATTAGAAGCAGCTATCGTGATCTGTAAAAGTGGAAGAAATATTCCGGCAGAAGAAGCTGATCAATATATCGGCGGACTTATGATCATGAATGATATGAGTGCAAGAAGATTACAGATGGAAGAGATGTTATTGAATCTTGGTCCGGCCAAAGGAAAAGATTTCTCAACTGTAATTGGCCCCTGTCTTGTCACACTCGATGAGTTAGAATCCTATGAAATACCCGCAAAACCCGGACATACCGGTAAGAACTGGAACTTAGGAATGAAGTGTTGGGTGAATGGTGTACAAGTCAGCGAAGGTAATGTAGGAGATATGGATTGGACTTTTGCAGAGATCATTGAGCGTTGTGCTTATGGAGTGCAGCTGCACCCGGGTGATGTGATCGGCAGTGGTACAGTTGGTACCGGCTGTTTCCTGGAATTGAATGGTACCGGCAAATTGAACGATCCGAATTATCAGGAACAATGGCTACAACCCGGAGATATCGTTAAAATGGAGATCGATGGTATTGGGGTACTTGAAAATACGATCGTGAAAGAGGATACTGATTTTTCGATTCTGGCGAAGAAGAAGTGGAATTAGGGTATCGGGAAATCGGGTTATCAGGTTATCGGGTTTTGAAGAGTTGATAATTCGATATGTAAGTACCTATTACCTGATTACCTGATAACCCGATTGCCTGATCACCCAAAAGCCCAAACATTTTAACACATCTACAACCCATCCTTCCGTATATTTGATTAGCTCACAAACTAAAAACGAATCATATGAAGAAAGTAATTGTACTCGCTATGGCAGCTTTCCTGGTATCAGGAGTATCATTTGCCAATGACCATAAGCACGGTGGTGGTAAAAAATGTGCAAAAGCAAAAGAATGCAGCAAAGAAGGAAAAGAGTGCTGCAGCAAGGATGCTAAAAAAGAAACCAAAGAGACTAAAGAAGCTAAAAAAACAGAAACCAAGAAAACCACTAAGGCTTAATCTTTTTCTGTTGCAAATAAAAAAGGATGTCAAAAATGACATCCTTTTTTATTTATAAGATATGTTCCAATTCTTTGAGGTGATATACCGTATAAGTCGGTTGTATATGCGCTTCAATATTCAGATGATTCACAAAAACAGTATCCATCCCTGCATTGATACCTCCTTGAATATCTGCATCCAAATTATCGCCGATCATAATGCTCTCTTTCTCATTCGCACCCGTTTGTTGGAATGCGTAATCAAAGATCTCTTTATGAGGTTTTAAGCTATTGCTCGCTTCAGAAGTAATGACTGCCTCAAAATAGGCGTGTAAACCAGAACTCTGTAATTTATTGTGTTGTACTTTTTCAAAACCATTGGTAACAAGATGGAGACTGTATCCTTTGGTTTTTAGGTATTCTAATATTTCACCAACTGTTGCTGACTTGCTGTCAGCAACACGTTTTTGATAATCTTCTATCTGCCACAAAACCCCTCTAGCTGTTTGTTTAAGAACAGTTAAACTGCCAAATAGATCTCTAGACTGAGTTTGTTTGCTTGGCTTTAAGCTTGAATCGTCTAGTATTGCCGATGCCATCACTTTAATAAATTCAAGAAGGCGACTTGAAATATCAGATTCATAGGATTCTATTAGCTCTGACAACTGCACCATACCTGAATAGAGTTTGTCCGCTTGAATAACCGGATTTTTCTCTTCCTCGAAAGCCTGAATCATAAATGCTGTGGATGCTATCAATATTCTCAAGACATCCATCGATTTTTCCCTGGCTTCGATTCGACTAAAAGCATCACTAGGGAAAAACTCTTTATATCTAGATATAATTTCTTTTGAGAGGGATCGGTAGTCTGCGTAATAGATTTCTGACTTTCTCTTTAGATCATCCGCTTGCCGGATACGCTCAGTCACAGCAAGTAACATCGTTAGATCTCGGTATAAGTCCTCTTTGGAAAGTTGAGCGTTATCAGATCTATACAACAGCTCAAAAACCTGCGTAGTGAAATCTATCGTGACTGGGAAAC
>OGVO01000181.1_pt1 | contig 11842 bp, 20 predicted proteins | sample 1575771 | NCBI WGS metagenome assembly OGVO01 (sample SAMN07581527, study PRJEB24739) | freshwater metagenome | place: Singapore | collected 2015-01 | reverse complement strand
GTTTCCCAGTCACGATACGGTAGCATATGTTCGTTGCCCAGCGAACGCCCTCAGTCAGTTAGCATGTTGAAGAACAACATAGGCCGCCGAGGTTCTTGCATAATTATTTTAACACATCTACTACATATATTCAAATCTGTCCCTTTCTTACATAATAATTATATCACACTTCAGTTGTTTTAGCAAATTTTAGAACTCTTAATTCTCGTGTTTTTTCTAAATCAACTAACCCACCCTCAAAAGTAACAACATCATCTCTATCTACTGTAAAGATATATTTGTCGGCAAACCATTCTTGTAAAAAGTGATAGTTTGTTTTGTCAAGGTTTGAGGCGATAAGATAAATTTCTTTTTCTTCAATAGGTTTATAACCAACACACCAAGCACTAATATTTAAGTGATTGGCAGAGTTTAGTTTCGCACCGTGTAGATGACCATGAACATTCAAGACACCTTCTGGAACTGGGTGTGGTTCATGGCTTAACATAATATTTTTCTTGAAATAAAATGGTGTTTCGTGAACCTTCGCAAAATAACCAAGGTATTCTTTGATTGGTCTTTGATCGTGATTGCCAAGAATAAGTTCTTTATGACCATTAAGTCTGCGAACCATCTCAACATTACCTACATCTCCTAAATGAATTAGGGTATCAGTAGGTTTGACAATTTTGTTGATAGCATTGATAATATATTCATCATGCTCTTCAATAGTAGCAAATGCTTTTCTCTCAAATAAGAGCAGATTCTTATGCCCAAAATGAGTGTCTGAAATAAAATATGTAGGCATAGATATGCTCCTTTTTATTTTTGGCTGGAGATGGTGGTTTTGAACCATCGCAATTACCAAATTCAAAGAATGTTAAGAGTTGGCATATATATTATACACTATTTTGATATAGTATTCAAATCACAATAAACTTTTATCTTCTATGAGTTCAATAGGTGTAATGATTTCTTCAATTCTTCCATAATCGTAATTGTAGATAAATGCTTGTGCTTTCCTTTTACTACCTACATAACCTTTATTGAAATGGTATTTATCTGCACCACTTAAACTTGATAAAGTGTTAATCACAAATCCATTATGCTCTTTTCTAATCTCGTGATGTAAATGCCCTAACATCCATTCACGATAAGTTGTTCTACCCCATGCTTCTTTTTCTTCTTCTTGCATGAGTGTAACTAAATTCTTACCTTCTTCATTTCCATGTGTAAATCCTAATAAGTTTTGCCCATATTCATAATACTTTCTTGATATAGGACTAAATATTAACTCAACTCTTGGATTATCTTTGTATAAGCGATTAACAACACTCGCTGCATAATACGATAAATTGTAATCGTGATTACCACTTACATTCATAAAGACAACGTGATCACAAATCTCTAATGCTCTCTCAACCGTTCTTATGATTAAATCTAATCCCTTTTCAAACATTTTAGGCAATCGTGTATCAGTATCTTGTGGTGTTCCTGCTGTTGTAGTTTGATTATCATTGTCATAATGAAAGAAATCACTTCCAAATGGGATTAAGATAATCTCTGGTTTAAATGTGTCTATTCTTGATACCAAATCATCTATCGCACCATTATACAATTTCTCGGTTATTTGTAAGTCATAGTCATTGTTAGTTTCAAATCTCCAACCTAATTTACCTAAGTGTAAGTCAAATATTGATAAGAGAGCCATATTTTTATTATATTCTCTCTTAATAAAAGGTTGGTATGAAAGTTCATCCTCTATGAAATACTTGTCTATCGTGCTTAAAATCGCTCTCTCAATGTTATCTATGCTTATGCTATTCTTAATCGGTTTGACCGTTAATGCACTTGAATAGAGTTCATGTGTTCCATCTTTCTTAGAATATGAGTTCCATATCTTTAAACTATGCTTGACTAATTCCCATTGTCCTACATCATATCCATGCACACTTAGAATATCAAGTGGAGTTTTGAGTGGTGTAGTAACAATATCAAGTAACAATTCACTTCTTTGTGTGCCATTGCCTTCAATCTCAATAGAGATTTTCTTAGGTTTAACATATTCATCATCAATAGGTTTTGTTTCTTCATGTGTATATGTCCTTGTTGATTTTCTGCGATAAGTAGGATCATTCACTAATTGTCTATACTTACTACGATAATAACCTTTAGAATGATTGATTTTATATAACTCGTTTAAGTTATCTCTAACTCTAACCCAATCTGCTTGATTATTCTTACTTGTGTTCTTTGTCAATTCAACTAATTCTATTAGTTTCTTGCTATCTATATAAGACATTTATTCCTCTTTTTCATATATGTTGCCTACAACCTTAAAATAAGTGTGTGAATTTTGTCTAAAAGACTTAGAAATATCACTATTTGAATTTCCATAATCTACACCATAAACACTATTGTAACCATCGCCATATCTTTTAAACTCATCAAAATCCATTAAGCGAAACGCACCCCTATAATACAAAACAACAAATTTTCTTTTTGTTTTAACGTGTTCCAAAATATCAAATTCAAATATCTTAACATTTTTAACATCTATTAAATCTGTTGATTGACATAGTGTTTCGTGGTCAATAATGTGATCAATTACAGTTTTCCTTTTACCTTTTGACCTTATGTAATGAACGTATTTTTCAGAATAGTATTGTCCATACACTAATTCGCCATTATTGTTTATTGCCATAAATTCAATATCTCTTTTCATAACTCTCCCTTTTCTAATTGTGTTTAATATCTCTCTTTAACTTTTCTCCAAACAAGTAATTCTGAATATCTAAGTAACTCATGGCTTCATTATCAATGAGATAATCGGTTAGAACTTCAATGATTGACAATGCGTGTTCAACTTTAATGTCGCCAATCGCATCTACCATGATTTCTTCATCTTCTGTGTTCTCGTTCTCTACATAAGCATAAATCTTAATGTTCTTTTTAATTGCCTTAGGCATAATCTATTTACCTTTCTCTTTGTAATCGGCATCTACTACTAAACTTCCTTGCTTAATCATGTTAATTCTATTCTTGATTTCATCTAAGTCAGCACCAGCACGATGTTCAACGATAATAGGGTTAGTTTTTTCAACGATTCCATGTTGTGATTTTGTGCGATAAATGGAAGTGTAACTATCTATCTTTCTTGTTTGTGCCATTCCTAACATGACATCAGCAATATAGTCATCTATCATTTGTACTACTTCTCTACGTTGGTCATCATTTGAGAGTAACCAACTATCGTATGTAGATGTTGATACACCTATGAATGATGAGAATAGTGCTTTTGAAGGAACAAAGTTTTCCTTTTCTAATATCATGTTCACTAACTCTTTGAATTGTTGAAATGCGAAGTAGAGTTCATCATTTGAGTAAGTTTTTTTACTCGCAAATGTTTCGTTCTTAGAAATAAGTGAATAGATTTTAGCGTAATCTAATGAACCCTTTTTAGCAAGTGCTTCAGCTAATGCTTGTTTCTTTTGCGACACAATATCTGGAAGTTGTTTCTTGACTTCTTCAAATATCTCTTTTTTAATTCCATCAAGTTCTTCTAATTGATCAACTCGTTCAAGTGCCTTGTTCTTCTTCGCTTGACGAATGAGTGTCTGTTCTTCCTTGCTCATTACTTTCTGATTCTTTCTCGGCAACTTCAGCTACCTCAACTTTCTTAGATTTCTTTTTCGCTTTCTTGCGTAACTTATCATGTTAGAATGGTAAGTCGCTATCTTCGATTTTAATATCAATCACTTCTTCATATTCCATTACATCTGGATTTGCTAATCGTTCTAACTTAGCAAAAATCGTTGTTTGAGTTTTTCCGTTGTAATCACTTAAACTAATTCCATTGATTTCTTTTAAAATCACTTCTTCACGATCTTGCATACCTTCAAGTGTGTCATCATATTCACACATCACAGAAACATATCGTGTAACTTTATCTTTTCCCCTATCTCCTGTTTGAAATACTAATTTACTTCCATTCGCAACTACTTTTGGATTAAATGCTTTTAGTTTGAATCCTACTCTAATCATGGTTATTTTTCTCCTTTGCCTCAAATTTATACAATGCTGCCAATTGAACGTTAATTGTTAAGTCTGGTATTTCATTTATACCTTGTTCAAATTTAATGTAAGTTATAGGTATTTTCATTCCATTTATTTCTAATGTAGTTTTAATGCCATCACTTTCAATTTTTAATATACTTTTGCTCATAATTTATCTCCTTTGTTTCTCATCTTATTGATGTAATCTATGACCTTAACACTATTGTTCATCTTCTCTAACATAATTCCATAATATGCTGCTTCCATCACTAATCTCTTGACTAACGTCATTATTCTTGTTGCTTTTTCAAGGTTTAGTTCTTTACATAATAACATAATTGTTCTTTGATTTGCGTTTAGATATTCAACACAATCAGCAACATCTTCTTGCGTTGGCTTGAATTTTGTTAAGTCAATATTGAAATACATATAATCATCTTTTTTGAAATCACGAATTAAATCTTGTGGTTTTAAGTTGTAAAAGCGATTGAGTATCTTTTCTATTGTGCTAACTTTAACACTTCCACCGTTCCTAATGTGTTGTAACACAATATATGATATTCCTATGTCTTTTAAGAAGTGATCAACCGTTGGATAAGTCGCAACAAGTTCTTCAATTAAATTGACATTTAGGTTTGAAACAAGAAGTTTGCCTTTGTGTTTATAAATCATAATCGCTAATATTTCTCAATGTACACATTGTTGGTAAGAATTAAATAACCTAAATCTTCGTTCGGTTTTTTGACACCATTTTGATATTCCCAAAATTCTGTTTCAGTGAGTTCGCAAATGTGAAGTTTGTTTTCAAAATAGACTTTGAACTTTTCATATTTCTTAACTCCTTTTGTCGCAAGATAATTCGCAAGTGTTTCTAATAAAAGCATTGATTTCTCCTTATATAAGTATTTAACTTGATTTAAGTATATCATATATGGTAATGTACTTTCTATTTGTATTGCGATATTCTTTTGTTCGCTATGTTGTCAAGTATCTTGTTGCCTACTCCAGTTTTCTCACACTTAATGCTAAACTCACTTACTTCAACACATAAGTCATCTACAATCTCTAATACTTCGTTGATTGTGGCAATTCCCACTCCTTTGCGTTTTAATGCTTGTGAGAGCGTATTTCTTCTTACCCCTATCATTTCATGTAACAACCTTAATTCACGCTCTCTTGCCTTTGATAATGCGTTATAATCATCATCTGCGGTTTTGTTCGCTATTTTTTCCTTGTCTTGCTTATAACCTTTTTTACCTTCTCTTGAAAACTTAGGTAAATTCATCACATATTTAGGATAACTAAAGTTTTGATTTTTTGTTTCATTCTTTTCTATTTGAATTTCATAATTGATTGCGAAGAATTTGAGTAGTAAGATAACATATTTAGCATACACTGGAACTTTATTTGCTATCTTATGTCTAACAGATTCGCTAATACCTAATCCATTAAACAATGTCATGTAATGATTTCTCTTAATATATTCTTCAAACTCATAATATAGTTCTTCTTCATTGTAAACTAACTTAGGCATAAATCTTGATAATTGAAGAACTACCTGCATTTGAGTTAAATTGTACTTGATTCTCATTTCTTCAAATGAATAACCATTCTCTACATAATCTTTGATGTGCTTTTCTCTAAACTTTAAACTCTCAACATTGGAACTCATTTTACTAACCTACTCACAAGACATCTTTATCAATGTCTATAACCTTTCCTTGTTCAATCGCTTTGATAGTAAGATTTAAGATTTGATCATCTTGATTTCTCTCTATAATCATCCCTAAATTCGCACTCTCTTTTAAAATGTCAATCACAGTATCCATGATTCTTGATTCTGTCATAGAACCAATGTTCTTGTTAGTCATAATATCTCGCAACTTATTTGTGTGCGAAGTAATCAAGTGTGAGTACAACTGTTCTCCTCTTTTATCCTTTAACTCGCTAACTTCTTTACCCCTTCTTTCCCATTCATTTTTTTTAGGAAAATCAACGATAAATCTACACCATGCCTTTCCATAATCAACTTCTTCTCTTTTTATAAGTTTCAACTTAAATGGGATATTGAAGAAGTTTAATACTCTCACTAATGCTCTAAGTGTAATCCCTTCTTTCTTCATCATCTTGTTATAGATTTTTTGATCAATTCCACTGGTTTGAATTAACTTCTGCAAATTGTTCCTTTTTAGAAACTCACATAATTCATCCCTTAATACATATTTTTTATAGTTAATCTTTACATCATATGTTCTTAATGCTTTATACAAAACTTCATAATTCATTTTGAGTTCTAATGCTATTTGCTTAATCTCAGCTTCTTCTTCTAATCGCTTTTCTATGTATAGTGTATCTAACATTTAATTTCCCTTTTCTTTCTATAAGTCAAATAAACTCACTTGTGTTGTCATTTCTTCTCTCCAATATTTAATTCTTGCGTTCGCTATATCAACATATTCTTGATTGATTTCACATCCATGCCAATTTTCAAATCCCGCTTTTATTCCACCGATGATTTCAGAACCAGCACCAGCAAATGGGTAGCATATCACTTGATCGTTAGGTGTCTTGAATAAACTTAATATGCGATAATTCAACTCAATAGGTTTTAGTGTTGGATGATTGTTTTTCATTGCGTTCGGTCTTAAACCATTTTTATTAGGAACATCCCCTATTCCATCTCCAAACGTTCTGTTTGAATAATCATCTTCAAAATCATCACACCCTGCGTTTCTCTCACTACTTGATACTTTCGGTTCATAGTAATACAAATCAATATCTTCTTGAGTGTAATCGCATTTGTTTAATATCTTTGAGCAACCACCTATATTTGCTTCTATAAAGTTTTTTTCAGTTACAGTTCTCGGAGATGTAAATTCAATCGGACTTTCTGCTTTTCTAAATGTTCCAATTTTACCACTTCCACCACTTGTTAATAACCCACTCTGCTTATCTAATAATTCTGCTGTATTACTATCACATAATGTTTGAGCAGGGTAGCGACCACTATATTCAAGCCCCTGTTCTTTCATCTGTTGTGCCTTATTATTATTATTATTACCGACACCAAACATTCCATTATCATCTTTATTTATTCTTGCCAAATCATCGCTTGTTTCAACCCTATTACCATCAATATTTATACAACTAACTGATATTTGTAATAATTCTTTTATTTCTTTTGGGATAGAATATTTACCATCTTTATTTTTTGTAATCTCATATTCTTTATCTCTTAACAATATTTTCAAGATATTTTCTCCGTTCTTCATCTCCATTTTGTATTTTAGCATGACAACTATGGCACAAAGAGATAAGGTTTTCTTTGCTACTGTTTTTCTTGTTATAGTCAATATGATGAACATCTAATGCTGGTTTTATTGAAACCAATCCACAAATACAACAAGTAAAATTATCTCTTTTTCTAATTTCATTTCTTAATTTCTGATTAAACTTTATATCATAATCTTCAAAACTTTTTCCGCCAAGCCATCGTGAACTATTTTCTCCAACATTGTGGAAAGAATAATAATTTCCCTTACATTTATCAGAACAGAAACTGCTCGTATCTTTTCTGAAATTATGAACTTTATACTCGCAACTACACATCTTGCATTTTTTTATAACTTTTTTAATTTGGCAACTATATGAGCAATAAACTCTTTTGTTGTGTGTTGAAATAGTTTCGTTTGGATTTTGCTTTATTTCAAAACCACAAGATTTACAAAATACAGTTTGTCTTTCACACTTTTTATGACTCATCTTCAAAAACCACCCTTTCATTTGTTGCCTTTTCAATTTCTAATCTCAATTCTTCCTTTAACTTTAATCCATTTTCATAAGCAAGTGTGTCATGTAATACTGAACCTGTTTTAGTTGGTTTCTTGAATACCATAATCGTTTCGTTAGTTTGTTTGAGTGGTGCGATACTATATCTAAATCCATCATATTTCTTTGCTATATCAGGTATTTTATATTTACCATTTTCTAATCTTTCTAACTCAATTTCTATTCCATTTATGTTTATGTTCATATTCTTTGTGTTCCTTATTGTTTTTAAATAACATCAAATTACTTAATTCATTATTTTCTGGGTTATGATCTATATGATGGACAACTTCGGTTCTTGTTAAACATCTATTTAAACTGATAGCCATAACCAATCTATGTTCCATTACATAACCATCTTTTCTTGACATTGATTTGTATTCTTCTGGACATAAAACATATTTGATTTTAAATTTTTTGTAATAACCTTTTTTGTTTCTAAATGTTTCGCCATTTTTATACCAATGATGATTTCCTCCACGAATTAAATTTCTTTGTTTAAATTTCTCTTTGTCAAAAACTTTTCCTTTATTTGATAAACCTGTTTGTTTTGCTTTTTCTTTAAATGAACTTCTTGAAGCACTACATTTTCTCGAACAAAAGTTATTTTTTTTCAAATCGTTATGCCAAAGTTCAAATTCTTTTTCACAGAAATCACAACTATAAATCAATCTCTTTTTTGTTATGTAATTCACTATCATCCCATTCAATCTCCATGTTATATTTTTCTTTAACTTGTCTTTCAATAGTTTTGAGTATATTATTGTCTAACCCACTCGATTTTGGGAAATTGCTTATCGCATACCAATACAATGACTGTTGTTCTTCAAACTCGGATAAATGAGCGTAATATTTGAATAATAGCAACTGTCTATCCATGCCGAACATAATTAACCAACCACCATGTTTTAATACACGATATGCTTCATTGAACCACTTTTCCCAATAAGCACCTGTTGGCATTTCCCATTTATTCATAAAGTCATTGGCTTTAGCATAATCTACTTTGCCATCTTTTCTAATAATGACTTCTGAACCTAATGCGTATGGTGGATCGCAATATATAATGTCTTGTGAGTAATCTTCTAAAGTTTTAAGATATTCTAAACTATCGCTTGTTTTAATCATTCCATCTCTCTCAACTTTCTTAATAATTCTTGTTTCTCACTGTCATCATCTTTCTCGGTGTAATATGAAGGTATATCAACTGCTTTATCTTTAACACTACCTTTGTTTTTAGAGTTCCAAACTAAGATTGTAGCGTAATGAGATTTATAACGAACACCTTTTGATTCAATGTAACTACTCAACTTTTCAATGTCATTCAACAAACCTTTTTCTTCAAGTTTTTTGTATTCATCATCAGTGAGTTTGACGTTTTTGAATTCCCCATACACATTTTTTTTAGGCTTAATATCTTTATTCTTTATCTCTTTATCTATATCTATCTCTTTCTCTTTCTCTATCTCCGTTTCATGTAACGTTTCAGTAACGTTTCTTTGTTGTTTATTCTCAATCAATTTGTGTTTTTCTCTATATCTTTGAACTCTATGTGTTGACTTAGATTCGCCCAACATCTTTTGAGTATCACTAACGAAAATTGTTTGGTCATCCCATATCTGTAATAGGTTTAGTGATTGAAATAATTTGATAGCACTTCTCACAATGTCGATATTTGTGTTAGTGATTGTTGATAGCATTTGATCGTTATAAGGTATCAAATCGTTAAATCGTAAACTGCCCTCATGGTCAATACTTTCTACAAGCAGTTTCATGAAGAACAACACATATTCTTTCCCATTAGGCATATCTTCAATGATTCGGATGTCATGCCTTTTAAAGAAGTTTCTATCTAATTTTAACCAATAATATTTTTTGCTCATACATCTCCTTTAGTCATGTTTTCAATCTTTAAAAATATTTCTTGCACTAATTCATCAGGTATATTGCTTCTAAAATTATAACCACAAGTTTGCTTAAATTCTATTTTATTTTTAATTTTTTCTTTTTTAAGTTTGAGATCAACATTACTTGCAAACTTAGTTGGTTTTTGAATATCAAACCCATAAGCTGAATAAAAAGTTAAATTTGTGTAAGGTATTTCAAATCCTAAGATTTTTTCTATATATTCCCAAATTTTGCCATAAGCAGGGTTTTCAATTACCCAATATTTAGGGTTATATTTCTTAATAATTTCAACAGTATTGAATATACATAATTCTCCATTAATTCTTGTCATTAATTGTCTGTCTGGGTAATATTGATATTTTTCAAAATCTACATAATCTCTTATTGTGAATGTTGATCCATTCATTTTCCCAAATAAATTTTCAACTTGATCAGTTTTCCAACAAGCATTTCCACCATTCATAGCACTTGCTACACTCCAACTTTCGCATGGAGGACTTGCAATTATCAAATCTGGGGTAGGCAATTTGTCTAATGTTTCAAAAAGTGTATTGTCCCCAAACATTCTTGAATAATCTGCTAAATCTAAGTTTATAAAGTGATCACTTTTGTTTTCCCTATCAATTCCAATTGAATATATCTCTATACCAATTTTTGAAGCTACTCTTTTATAACATCCATTTCCACTGTCAAATAATGCCCAAACAATCATTCATCTTCTTCCTCCATTTTTATTACGATTGTGGCAACGTTGTGATTTTTAATTCTCTTGTGATATGTCGGTGTGGACCAAAATGTAATTGTTTCAACTTTAACATTCATTAACTTTGCTAATTCTTGAGCAGTTCCAATCGCAATAAACTCGTCGCCTTTGTAAAGTGCATATTCACTTTCATTCATACATCACTCCGTATAAGACATTTGGTGTAGGTTGCCATGTCATTCGGTCTGTGCTGATGAATAACTGCATATCCATGATCTTGAACCAATAACGAACGCCATTGATGACTTCAGTGAAAGGTTGATATTCTGCCACATTGTAGTATTGCATGATTGTGATGATTTCTATTGGGTGTGTCATTCCATCTCTCTCAACTTTCTTAATAATTCTTGTTTCTCGCTGTCATCATCTTTCTCGGTGTAGTATGATGGAATATCAACGGCTTTAGATTGTGGTTGATTGAAGTTACTCTTTTCCCACGTTCTCACTGACGCTTTCCAATCTTTCATTTTATTTCTACCTACCATCCATCCGTTTGAAGTGTAATGGTCAATAAACTTTTGTGGGTTTACTGTATTTTTTCTTTCTAAGCAATAAGATGAAACTTCTTCTAATGTAGGTGGTGTGAATTTATGAACACGTTTTTTGCTTATATCTTTATCTTTATCTAACTCTATCTCTTTATCTATCTCTTTCTCTTGTCGGACATTGTCCTTTTTTTGTCCTAAATTTGTCTTATTTTCAATTTGTTTTGCTCTCCACTCTGCTTTTTTAACTGCCCATTCACTTTTTTCCCCTAACATCTTTGCAGTATCATTTACATAGATTGTTTGGTCATCCCATATCTGTAATAGGTTCAGTGATTGAAACAGTTTAATAGCACTTCGGACAATATCAATATTTGTGTTTGTGATAGTCCCTAGCATTTGATCGTTGTAAGGTATCAACTCGTTAAATCGTAAACTGCCCTCATGGTCAATACTTTCGACAAGTAGTTTCATGAAGAACAACACATATTCTTTCCCATTAGGCATATCTTCTATGATTCGGATGTCATGCCTTTTAAAGAAGTTCCTATCCAATTTAAGCCAATAATATTTCTTCATTCTTCCTCCTTTTCAAATATCATCACATCCACACTGTTTGAGTCTGCCCACTTCTTTTCAGCTACAATCTTGTACACTTGCTTGTCATCAAGAAATGCCACTCCATTTAGTCCGTCCAAGACTGCTTTAACCAAGTTATCAATATCGGCTTTTTCAGTGCATATATCGCCATGTCTTAGTGTTTTAATTCTTGAATTTGCTATGCGATAATTGAATGTGATGAATACACTAATTGCGCCTAAAT
>OGVO01000180.1_pt1 | contig 11897 bp, 21 predicted proteins | sample 1575771 | NCBI WGS metagenome assembly OGVO01 (sample SAMN07581527, study PRJEB24739) | freshwater metagenome | place: Singapore | collected 2015-01 | reverse complement strand
GGCATACGAGATGCGCATTAGTGACTGGAGTTCAGACGTGTGCTCTTCCGATCTGTTTCCCAGTCACGATACTGCAGTTTCTAAAGGCGGCCTCATGGAAGAAGCTGCAGTTATTTTGTCACCAAAGACATTCATGAATTTGGCTGGCACCATGACTGACCTCCGTCGCCAAACTGGCGATGAAAAAGAGGGCATCGGCGGTTTCGAGAAAATCACCCTGATGGGACCAAACGGAAAATTGAAGCTCATCCCTCACCCAATGGTGAAAGAGGGTGAGTGCTTCGCGGTTCCGTTCAAGCGTTTCAAGTGCATCGGTTCTCAGGAATTCTCTTTCGAAACACCCGGACGCAAGGGCGAATTGTTCCTGCACGTACCAGATAAAAACGCATACGAGCTGCGTCTGTACGGCGCTCAAGCAATCGTTTGCGAAACGCCGGCGAAAACAGTCAAAGGGACTGCAATCGTTAACAACTAATTGATTTTGCCCACCTACGAGGCCGCGGGTTGAAGCGCATGCACCCGCGGCCTTGCCTTGTCTGGAGGTTTTGAATGTCAACAAACGTGACTCTGAACGGTGTAACATACGCAATTCCGGTCGAGGGTGATGATGGATGGGGAACAGTTGTTGCCAATTATCTCATCGCACTGGGATCCGGTGTTTTGCAAAAAGCCGGCGGCACTTTCACGCTGACCGCTGAGGCTAATTTTGGCGCGACCTATGGTCTGAAAACTGCCTACATCAAATCACAAGCAACAAATCCTGGATCGAATGGAATTGTTCGACTCGGAAACAATGAATCACTCACATGGCGCAATCAAGCGAACTCGGCTGATTTGAGTCTCAAAGTAAACACTTCAAACGTCCTGGAATTCAACGGCAGTGAACTGATTGCGGCCGGCGGTGCGGCCATCGTCAATGCCGATGTGGCACCAGGTGCTGCAATTGCCTATTCCAAACTCGCCCTCACGGGTTCAATCGTAAACGCTGACATCGCCAATGCGGCGGCCATCGCCTAGATCTGATGCGCCAATCGTCCGGCCAGCAAACCAATGGGGGTTAGAGGGCTCTTTGCAAACCTCCCATTTGTGGGGCAAAGGAACAGCCTCCAGCGCCTCGCGGATAGCTTTGTGGGTGGTCATTGGGGCTCCTTGGGTTCGACGCGGTGCATGTACTCGGTGTCCCGTGTGCGGGGGCGCGGGTCACGGTAACCGTGGATCTTGCAGCGTTGCTGCGGCAAGAGAATCGACGGGCTTGCCTTGGGTAGCTTCGCCACACACTCGGGGCACGGAACGCCATGCTTGGCTCGTGCTTCGGCCTTGGCTGCACGCAAGTCGCGGCACAGATCGCCGTACTCACTCATCACTTCTCCCCCTGTGCGCGTGCTGCGAGCCAGTCATAAAGCTCGTCAGCGTCGTTGAACACGCTCCATGCTTCGGCAGGCGACGCCATCACCGTGTAGCCTTCATCGCCAAGATGGTGGTAATCGCTGCCAACCTTGATGCTTTGAGCATTCCCGGCGTGATTCATGAACCACTGAAGGTAAGACGGACCGCCGTGAAACGGCATTGCGGTCGCGGCTTCCTGCCACATGTCTGCGCCTTTGAACTCGGCGAAGTGCGGATGGTTCGGGTAGACGTAGGCGTACACATTCCAGCGGTTGCGGCCATCGTCAAAAGTCTCAGGCCCCGGCGCTGTGTGGTGGTACACCTCCACAGCAAAGTCTTTGCCGTGCCGCGTCCATTTCTCGGCCTTGCGCCACTCTAGCGTCTTCTGGTCGGTCATGCTTTCTCCTTTGCAATAGCTCAATTGTCAGGACGTAGACTGATGGAGTCCAATTGGTTTTGGCTATCGCTGTGCGTTGATTGATGCGTCAAACGACGCGGCAAATGCGGTGTAATACTCTTGCGCGGCCTGAACCTTTGTGCGGATTAGGTCTTCAAGTTCCTTGTCTCTCTTGATGGCCCACGTTGTGATGCGCAACCGTGCGTCGATGTGGTCAACAATGTGAACCTTCGGGTCTTCGTAACCAATCAAGTGATCCGGGGTGCTGACCAAGCAGTGATTGACCTCCCACTCGTCAGCCTCCGGCCACAACATGAGATAGCCCCGCATTTGCCATTCGTAGGTCTTGCGCTGACTTGACTCCACATCTTCAATGCAAAGCGGGTGCGTCTTCATTGACCAAGAGCATTTGAGGTCGTGCCCTCGCCTGTTGTCAACGTCAATCAAGTCGCATTCGCCCGTAATCAAACCATTGCATCGGCGCTCTGTGTTCTTCTCAAGCATCAGACCGCGAACGCCATTCAATAGCCCGATGGCTTCCTGTTCGCACAAGTTGCCCTTGTCCAATGCTTTGCCGCTGATTTCAAAGTCCACGCCGTAAAGGTCTTGAGCAAAAAGCTCACGGATGTACGATTTGGCCCCTACAGACAAGATTCCCTCACCCTTGGTCTTTGGCTCGGTCATGAGCCTACCAAGGGAGGAGCACCGAAAAACAAGCCCGGTCATTTCTTGTCAGCGTCAGCAGACGCGGCGGCTTTCTTGAGGTCAGCAAGATGCTTGCCCAAGCTGATGCGCATATCGTTTGTCTGAGACTCCCACCACGCTTTAAGGCTTGCAGTTCCGCCCATGGCTGCATTGCGTGCATCGTCCAAGCCCTCAGGCTCCACAAAGCCGTCATAGTGCTCTGATTCAGGGTCCATGCTCATGGTGGGGACCATAAACACATCAAACAAGGCGGTGCGAAGGGCAACAGACTGCGCCTTTGTCATGGCCTTGTCGCCCGAGTCCATGGCTTCGCCATAGCATTGCGCCTCAAGCGAAGATCCATCTTCAGCGTAGAACGTAAAGACGCCCTTCACTACCGCAAAGCGTGTGGCTTTGCCGTCTGCGGGATCGCCCTTAACCCGCTCTGTGATGGTCTGCTCAGTGAATCGCGGAACAGCCACGATGCCATTGCGGACCAGAATGGGGCTCATCTCGTTCATTGCATCTTCGATGCCCCGGAAGTTGTAATTGGCCCCGCCTGCTTGAGCTTTGCGGGCCTTGCCCACGCCAAGGCGGCAGATTTCTTCCATGGCCTTGTTCATGGCTTTGAAAATCATCGGTACGCTCACAGCACAACCCCCACGATGTACCCAGCGGCCAGCCCCATGCCAGCGAGTGCGGCAGTGCCCAAGCAGTACGCGGCAAAGACCTTCAGCCAGTCGCGCCAGGTCGTGCGGGTGTACGGCCCCTCCATCTCGACAAAGTGCCGGTGCAGGTCGTGACGGGCTTGGAATTGGGTGACGTTGTTCGTGTCCACTTTGCATCCTCCATGTGCGGTAATCAGTTCCATGATTCGTCTTCGGGGTCAGGTTTGGTGATGTGTTCAATCAGGTAGCCAAAGCCCACAAAAGCAAGCAGGCAGGCTCCGGCGAGAAAGAGGGCAGCGGCGATCACAGCGCCTGCTCCGCCAGCATGTCGCGCAGGTAATCAGCCCGGTCGTTCTCACGCTGCTCACGCTCGGCGGCTTGGTCTTCGTGCGCCTTGTCGATCAGTTCATCAATGTTCAGTTGCGGGTAAATGTCCGGGTCTTCCCAGCCTCGGCCAAAGTCCACAGCCAGAATCTCAACGTCAGCATCAGCGCCGGGGTGGTGCCATGTCATCGGCTCTGCTGCTCGGTAGCAGTACTGCACCTTGAACTCGGTGTCGTCGTCGGTGTAGGCGGTGAAGGTGTGGGTCATGCTTGTTCTCCGGTGGCTTTGGCGATGGCTGCACGCAGCGCAGATTCAGAATCGCGGCACATTTGCATCCGTTCATAGAAATCGGCTTTGCTGTGGTCGTCCTCTGCCTCATACCAAGCAATGACCATTTGTGCGGCCTCCAAAAGTTCAGGCGCGGCGGCGATGAGGCGGGCGTTGGCTTGGCATTCCTGAAAAGAGGTGCGGCCATTCGTCAACGTGTACCCCGCATCAACGCGTGCGCAAAACACATTGGCTTGTTTGTGCTTGGGCTCATCTGTGAGCTTGTAAACGGTCAGCCCGTCAAGCTCCCAAGGCCCCGGCGTATGCTTTGCTTCACTCATTTTCAGCCTCCGTGCAATGGCGACCACAGCGCCCTGTTCAATTGCCCACTGAATCGCGGCACCAGTGCTAGGCCAGATGCCACGAGCGTTGATCTGCACGCCATCGGCGGCGGCGTATTTGAGGAGGATGCTCATTGCTTGCCCCCCTTGAACTCAGCCACCAGCGCCATTGCTTCAGCCTCGGCGACCTTGTAGTCAATCTCCGCGCCGTACACAGTGCGAACAGCGCAGCGGTGTGCATAGGCACGCATCAGGTGCAGAGCAACGCGGCCGATCAGATCAACATTGCCGGTCTGCACAGCCTCAGCCATCGCGTCACAGCAGAGCGTGTCGCTCACGTCCCATTTGTCCGTGCTTGCGAAAGTCGCATCAGCCGTCTCAAACATCTGAATAGCTGCCGCCTCGTCGCGCTTGTCTTGCGCGGCCAGGTGCTTGTCTGCCGCCAATGTGTTGAAACACGGTGTTCTGTCCATCGCTGCTCTCCGTTGTTGATGGCTCAATTCTGCCGATGGTCTGCGTGTGTGGCTATTTGATTTTGACTATCGGCAGATCGGCAGCGATTAGAACAATGATCCGTTCTCGTGGCGTGCATCCTCGATGTTCTGGCAGGCCAAGTCCCAATACTGCGGCTTCAGCTCAGTGCCGACAAAACGGCGGCCCATCTTGACTGCTGTGTACCCCTCTGAACCGATGCCGGTGAACGGCGAAAACACCAGATCGCCCTTGTTCGTCCACAAATGGATGCACCGCTCAATCACATCAAGTTGAAGCGGGCACATGTGCTTTTCGTCGTTCTCGTCGCGTGCGGGCAGCTTGTTCAGTGTCCGGCTTTGGTCGATATCCATCCATACCGGGCTTGCGTACTTTTGCCACAGGTCGACCGGCAGATCGTTGACGCCATCGTGTGTGACACGTTCCTCACAGTCCCCCGGCTTGCGCATCGTCACCACATAGTCAGGCAACCCCATGCGGGTCATTGTGGAGTTTTCGCGGATCGTCTTGTGCAGCAGACCTAGCGCCTTCGTGCGCTGCATTGCAACAACTGGATCTTTCCAGATGCACACCTCAGAGTGATAGATGAAACCGGCATCCTGAAACACGCGGATCAGATCGCCACGGAAGTCACGAATACCGATGAAACCTTGACGCATCTTGGTTGTCGGCAAGTTCATGCAATGGAAAGACACATTGCGCCCAGGCTTGAGGACTCGGAAAAGCTCGGCCACCAAGAATCGGAACTGCTGCACGAACTCGGCATCGTCTTTGCAGTTGCCCATGTCGTGATCACTGTTGGAGTACACGAACAGATCAGCAAACGGCGGGCTGAACACAGAGTAATCAATGCTGGCGTCTTCCATGCGCCGCGCCCACTTCACGCAGTCACCAAGATGGACGGTAAAGCCGTCGCCTTTGTAGGTGTCTTCGCGGTACTCATCAACAATGTTCTGTTGACCTTGCAGTTCGTTGTTCATAATGTCTTTCATGTGTTCGATCATGTTCTCGCTCATTTCGTGATGTTGCGCTTCTTTGCGCTTCAGGTTCAGAAGGATCTGGCCCTCGGTTTCAGCCGTGATCATGTGGACGTGGACATTGCGCTTTTGGCCGAATCGGTAGCATCGGCGCACGGCTTGGTAGAACTTCTCAAACGAGTCATCAAGGCCGACAAATCCCATGCGGGCACAGTGCTGCCAATTCATTCCAAACCCGCAAATCTTTTGTTTGGAGATCAGAACGCGCAGTTTGCCGTGACTGAAATCCATCATGCGGGCGGCTTTGTCTTCTGGCTTGTCGGAGCCTTGCACGTTGACTGATCCGGGTATCAGTTCCTGCAGCAGTTCGGCCTCGTCGTTCAGGTGACACCAGATCAGCCAAGGCTCATCAGGCTCAGAGTTCACCAGCGCAGCCATTTCGCGGCATCGGGCTTCGATGCTATCCCGCTGCGCTTTGCGGCGCTCTGCCAGTGTCTGAGCTGGCTTGGCGAACAGATCGCCTGTCTGTTCAGATTCGACAACGTGCTCGATGTACTTCGGCTCAGGCAGGATGTATTGTGAGCCATCAAAACCAATATCAGACGGGTTGCGAAGAACAACAGACCAAGTGCCCATCCATTCCCAGAATCGAGACTGGCCCCAGCCCTTGAGTCGCCATGTGCCGGTGTCGCCGGTATCGTTCACGAAGTAGGTGGCCAGCATCTCGGTGCGAGTCATGACGCCCAAGAACTCGCACTGATTGCCAAGTTCCTCGAAGTCGTTAGGCGATGGCGTAGCGGTGCAGCTCAGGCGATACGGGATTCCCTGCGCAGCGTCAATGATGCGCTGGCGGGTCTTTCCGTCATGAGCTTTGAGGATTGAGGACTCATCCAACACCAATCCATGCAGCGATGCAAAGTCGATGGGCTCCATGCGTTCATAGTTGGTGATCCAAACGCCTGGCGCATCGGGTGTCCCGCCATTGGGAACACGGCGCACTTCGATGCCAAATGTTGAGCCCTGCTCGATGGTCTGCTCAGACACAGCCAGCGGGGCAAGAATCAGAACCATGCCGCCAGTATGTGTTGCGACTTCATTGGCCCACGACAATTGCATGAGCGTTTTACCAAGGCCAGTGTCAGCAAAGACGGCTGCGCGGCCACGACGAACAGCCCACGACACAATCGCGTGCTGGAAGTCGAAAAGGTGCTCATTCAACGGCCCCGGTTGATGGCCTGTTGCAACCTCTGCGCGGCGCTTACCAGCAACGAACGATTCATAATCCATTCAGTCTCTCCAATAAAAAACCCGCCCCTGAATCCAAGTCGCCCTCTACGTTGACATGGTTTGTTGAAGGTGGGGCGGGCAGTGCGGATCATGCTTCACTGCGCAAAATCCATCCAATTGTCTTTTTCAATCGCTCATCACATAACAATAGACAAAACTCACTAGCCACGCATGTGCAGCCGTGGCAGGATTCGACCCATGCAAGTTATGAAAACCCCAAAGCTGACGGTTTACTGGACTGAGGACGGGCTCATGGTCGAGCACGAAAACGGTGCCAAGGTCGTCATCCCTGTTTCGCGCCTTGAGTCCTGGCTTCTACGCCAACTTCGGGGCAGTCTGTAAGTTTTGACCCGTCACACCTGAGTCACGCTCTAGCACTCAGTGTGCCCATGTCGGTCTCTCCTCCCGTGTTGCGTGGGTGGGGCGTGTGTGTGGCGGGTCTTTTTATTTGGAGCCATCATGGACAAAGACGAGTGGACATCAGCCGCTTACAAAGCGTTTGTGCGGTGGGCCTTGCGTCAATGCAAGCCGTTCACGATGGAGGAGGCCCGAGCCAAGATCCGCGTTGACGATCCCGCCGACCTTCGATGGTGGGGCGCAGTCGTCAAAGGCGCTCACTCCGCTGGCGTCATTCGTCCCGTCTCGTTTCGCTCTGCCAGGTCATCTCACGGATCACTCAAGCCGACATGGATCGGCATTCAATCATGAGCCCCTTCGACAAGTCCTACACCCCAAAGATTGACGCCAAGGCCCTGACGCGCGAATCCAAGATCAGCAAGACTGCCACCACATCACGCGAAAAGATGATGAACAGCACCGATCCCAAGGTTCGGGCCATCGGGTCAGGCTTCATCCCCGGCATGTCTAACGCAAGTCAATCGTTTGCTGACAAGTCGAACAGCAAGGTGTAAAATCACACCATCGGCGCAATGCCGGTGCCCTATGCCCCATCGTTTTGACAGGACGGTGGATAACGCAATCAAGATGGGCGCATGTAGAGAGGTGGTGGGGAGCGTAACCCGAAAGGGCCGCACCCTGCGATCTTGACAGGGCTGTTCAGCCCCTCACCTCTTCCCTACATGCGCTCGGAAGGAATGGAAATGACTATTTCCTCAGCCAAGAAGCACAGAATTTTTGCTAGAGATGGCTGGCGCTGCCAGTACTGCGGAATACCCATCAACGAGGATTCCGCAAGTGTTGACCACATCAAGCCCAAAATTGATGGCGGCAACAACTCGGATGAGAATCTGAGGGCTTGCTGCAAGGTGTGCAACAGCACAAAAAACGGAAGGTCAGTGGACTGGCTTAGAAAGCATTACGGCTTGAGGTGTACGCCATACGCCGGGATCATCAACGTTCAAACGTATGAAGCCCTTGTAGAGGCTGGCGCAGTTTTGCAGCCAATCCCATCAATCAAGTTTGCGTTCGAGGCATAAATGGCAATCGTCAGAACCCCACGGAAGTCCGGTAATTTCACCATCTTGTCTAACGCCGTCTTGCTCGATCAACGGCTATCAATGAGGGCTTTGGGCCTCCTGGTGCGCCTTCTCGCCCGCCCAGACAATTGGCGGACGAATAGCGAAACGCTAGCCCGCGAGTTTGATTGTGGGCGCGATCAGATGCGGGCAACACTCAAGGAGCTTTCTGACTGCGGCTATGTCCGTCTGGTCACGGTTAACGGAGATGGGGGGCGGATTGCATCGGAGTGGCATGTGTTCGATGAGGCCGACAAATCACCGACGCCTGAAAAACCGTCCTCCGGTTCACCGACGCCTGAAAAACCGTCCTCCGGTGAATCAGGCCCCTTAACAAAGACTGACTTAACAAGGACTGATAACAAACAGGCTGCGCCTGGGTTTCTGCGGTTCTGGTCTGAATGGCCGAAGTCGAAACGCAAGGGGGGCAAGCCCATTTGCTTGGCTATCTGGAACACAAAACGTCTTGAAGACCAAGCCGATAACATCATTGCCCATGTCAAGACCATGTGCCAATCCGAAGATTGGCGAAAAGACGGTGGCAAGTACATCCCGGCCCCTATCGTTTACCTGCGCGGCATGAGATGGGATGGCGCGGACGTTGAGCCATCAAGACAAAAAACCTACGGGCTAGACGTGGGCTATGGGGCGATCCTATGAGGGGCGCAGACACCATCCTGACCATGCGACTGAACCGCAAGGCCCCGACCATCGTTTACATCGAAACCAGACCGATGAACGATCTGGCAAAGTCCTACACAGAACGGCCACGGGACGACATGGACTTGCACCTTGACCCGTCAGAAGTCGCCCGAATCGAAACGCTAGACCTTCGCTTTCTGGTGGGCATTCAAGTCGTGCTGATATCGGGAGTGAACGAACGAGACCTAGACCGCATCGGCGCAGCTTGCGTCAAGGCGGGAGCGGGCCGGGTCGAGTCGGCTTTGTACGATGACAACGCAGACCCGTTCGGGGCGCTTTCTTTGCTCAAGACAAAACTACACACCAAGGGCGAGGTGAAAACGTTATGGGCGCTGTAATCAAGTCGGACATGATCGACTTTGCGGCATACCTTCGGGAGACAGAGCCGCATCAGAAGGTCAAGCCCGCCACCGACTTTCAAGGCGAATTGCTGGATCATGTGTTCGGCGACCGGCCAGACCCGAAAAACTACCTGCCCTGGCCTAAGACTCACAAACAAGTCCAGTTCAGGCCGGGTGAGGTCACGCTATGGGCGGGCATCAACGGGCACGGTAAAAGCCTGCTGACGGGTCAGGTTGCTCTGTCTCTCATGGGGCAGTCTGAGCGGCTGTGTGTGGCATCGTTTGAGATGAAGCCACGCAAGACGCTGTACCGCATGGGCAGGCAGTGGGCCGGGATGACTCCAGACATGGAACACGACACCCGAGAGATGCGCGACCTAGCCCGCGACATGCTGGGGCAGTTCTTCGATTGGACGAAAAACAGACTTTGGCTGTACGACCAGCAGGGGACCGTCAAGCCGGATGTGATGCTAGGCGTCACGAAGTACTGCGCCCAAGAACTGAAGTGCTCTCACATCTTCATCGACTCATTGATGAAATGCGTGAAAGGTGAGGACGACTACAACGGTCAAAAGGACTTTGTGGACGAGCTTTGCGCCATTGCCAAAGACACAAACACGCACATCCACCTTGTCCACCACATCAAGAAGCTGCAAGACGAGGAAAAGATTCCCGGCAAGTTTGATGCCAAGGGATCAGGGGCGATCAGCGATCAGGTGGACAACTTTCTTGTCGTGTACCGAAACAAGAAGAAGGAGCGCATGATTGAACGGGGCGAACCCGTGAAGCCTGACGAGCCCGATGCACTCTTGTTGTGCCACAAACAGCGCGAGTCAGGATGGGAAGGCGCGATAGGGCTCTACATGTGCAAGGAAAGCGGCCAGTTCAAGGAATACCCGCACGACCGGCCCGTCAACTTTGATTCATGGCCTCATAGACCGTGGTCTTGATAGCAAAAACCAATTGGACGACGCCGCGACAACGCGGCAGGATTGAGGCAAAGGAGAGTGAGATGCCTGGTAAGCGATGGACAAAACAAGAGGTTTCCTACCTCAAAGCAAATGCCCAAAAGATATGCGCGCGAAAGCTGGCGCAGCACTTGGGCCGAACAATGGGCGCGGTTCATTCAAAGGTGCAAGAGCTTGGATTGCTTGATATTCCAAAGTCGCCATTTACGCCTGAGATGGACAAAGTTTTGATTGATCTTGGGGCGCGTGAAGCGTCACGGGTTTTGCTCATTGACTTCAAAAAGGCTGAAGCGCGGCGTAAGTATCTCAAGCGCAAGGGAAGGATTCCCGAGGGCATCCAGATTCAAAAAGCAAAACCGATTGATGATGGTCGATTTGTCCATCGGTGGGTTTTTGATAGCACGTGGAAACGACCAAGCATCAGTGCACCAAGGTCTGTTTTTGAACTTGGAGCCCGCCATGTCTAAAGTTACTTGGACGCCCGAGAATGATGAGCGGCTGCGTGTTTTGGCTCAAAACCATACGCATCGCCAGATTGGCGTGATCATGGGCACAACCGCTGGTGCTATTGCGTCAAGGTGTCGGGTGCTTGGGGTGAAGCGAGAGCCTTGCAGGGCCCCTAAGTTTTCATGGACTCCAGAACTTGACCAGGCCATCATTGCAATGTCAGATGAAGAACTGACAAGGGTGGCTCCGCTTTTGAATCTACGCATTGCATACGCCTTTGCACGGCGCGAACATTTGGAGCGATCATGCGGCAAGAAATAACCCCTCGGATGCTGGAAATGATCCGCTTTCGGGCTGAAGGCTTGACACAGAAAGAAATCAGCAAAATCACTGGACTTGGTTTGCAGACCGTCAAGGATCACTGTAAAAACACGTTGGAGAGATTGAGCGCCAAAAGCATGGAGCACGCCATAGCAATTGCGTTTCGCAAAGGATGGATGGACGAGGTTAAGCATGAAGAAGCCACGCAAGAAGTACAAGCCCAAGGGCGTATCACTGACGCCCATTTACATCGCAACGATGGGCGTCCGGTTCTTGTCGATTGAAGACATTGAAGCCCGCGTAAAGCCGGTGCGTGATGCCGTTGATCTGATCCGCTCGGGCAAAGCGAACAAAGCGCACTGGCAAGCGATTTTTGACGCGCTCAACATTGTGGAGCAGTTCGGCCAGATGCCCGGCGTGATTCAAGGCGATCTGCGCTCATGGGTCGAAGCCCAGCAAACCACCATCGTCGCCATTCTTGACCGGCAGAAAGAGGGCAAACGCGCCCTGTACGCCGCCGAGATTGATGACCTGATGGCACTGGTCGAGATGTGGGAAAGCATCTTGCAGAACGTGACGCATCGCCAGTATTTCGAGGCCGAAGAAGCCACGCACAAGCGACTGACCGCGATCCTTCGCAGCGGCACTCCCGGCGTGCGTGTGGTTCAAGTCGTGGACATGGAGGCAGCATGACCGAAGCCAAAACCGACACATGCACCCGCTGCGGTCAGTACGGCCACACCGCCAGCAGTTGCAAGCGGTGGCAGTGCATCGAGTGCAGATCATTCACGATAGCCCTCCGATATCGTGACTGGGAAAC
>OGVO01000179.1_pt1 | contig 11904 bp, 8 predicted proteins | sample 1575771 | NCBI WGS metagenome assembly OGVO01 (sample SAMN07581527, study PRJEB24739) | freshwater metagenome | place: Singapore | collected 2015-01 | reverse complement strand
GTTTCCCAGTCACGATAAACATACTGACCGTATTGTGCGGATATGTCCTGTAAAATATTACCATCTGTAGGACTTAAACCGTCAAATTCTTTAACACCCATTTCCAACCGTTTAATAATTTCCAACAACAGATTTAAACCTTGTTCCAACAATTCCTTATCGTTAGTCGCACCAATCGGAAATTGTGGTAAAGTAGATTTTGCAACAAACCCCACAGCATAAACATCATAAAACTTTATTCTTTCGCTCAAACGGTCGGTGACATCGTAGGAATATTGAGCGAGAGTATCAAACAGTTCATGTAAGGATTGAAAATTTTTACTAACGACGTTCCAATGTGCTAGTTTAAATTGCTTAACTAATTCGTGGGTGTCAGTTGTCAATGAGTTTAAAACGTCGGTTACTGCGGGCATATTTTTAGATTTTTTAATAACTTTTATATTATACATAAAACAAACCCCTGGAAACTATAAACAGTAACCAGGGTTTTGTTTTTAACCGATAAAAGTTACTACTCAACCTGTTCTAAATGTTCAGCAATAATAGAACCATTTTGCACTTTTTCGGTAATGTTTTGCACAGGTTCAAAATGTATTTTACCGTTGTTTGTGGGTTTAATTTCCGGCATTAAACACTTATCGCTATCACAACCAGCCGCACCTTGATTAAAAGCCTCTACCGCTTTCTGATCATACTGCGCTAACAGGGCAATAAAGTTATCAGATTTCCGACGGTCTAGAACGTCTTGATACAGCTTGTTATAGGTTTCTAGGGTGATTGGTTCAAATGGCAACCTTGGGAACGTCTCAAGCGAGTCAAACCGGGCTAGTAGTGCTGCTGAAATATACCCTTCATCGTTCTGAATCGAGTTATGTATTAACTCGGACAACACGGGTATTTCGTTTTCACGTAATTCTAAGGTGGCTGAGGTGTTGTGAGTCGTGTAAAAGCGTTGCACTTGCATATAAAAGTCATACTGTGCAGCAACACTAAATTTACTTATGTCAATGTCAGTAGCACCAGGGATATCAGCCCAACCACACTTAAACGGAATTTCTACCAACCATTCTGTGCAACGCGGATCAAACGGATCATTAAGCAAATTCCCGTTCTCATCTTTATCACTCTGTCCGGGAATAACGTTATATCCGTAATCCATACAAGCTAAAGCAATAGGGTTATCACGGTCAAAAGTCATACGACGGATGTAAACGGATGCTTTGGGAACATGAAAACCGGGGGATGCCCCTGTAAGCAATGATTTACTATTATGGGATTTTAACGCCCCTTGCCAGTACCAAGAATCATCATCGTCAACACCGTCAACGGAGATATCAAAACTGTAATCAGGTGTTGTTTCAAATTCAATGTTTACAACTTCGTAAGGGTTAAATTTAAAGTATCTTTTTGGTTTGGGTAAATTCCGATTTTGACACTTAATACTGTTTCGATTCAGATAATTCAAAGCGTATTCTGTAGAAACCATCCTACTAAGACAAAGACCCCACATATCTTTTTGTCCTTGTTTATTTTCCCCTTCTGTGTTGTGGAAAACAGAAAAAGACAATCCAACAGCCTCACCAATCTGTTGTAAATTCCGTAAAAAAAACTCACTAGCAGAATCAATAGATAGTGAACCTTCTTTTCTAACACAACCATCAGTATCTATCAAACCACAAAAGAAACTCAAAATAACTTCTAATGAAGATTGTCGAATAGCTAGAGGAATACGATCTAGTTTTGCACTTCTTTCCTTTTTACCTAAATTATTGTTTTCCAACCAATCAACTAATTGACCAGATGAAAAACATAACTCAAGTTTAGTACCTTCATCAGTAATCACACCTTCAAAACCAAATAATTTCTTTCCAATGTTTTGAAGTTTTTGAACTGTGCTAGTCATCGTTGAACCGAAAGAAAATCTCACTCTCTTTGGTGACTGTGAGATGTGTCCATTACCAAAAAGACAGCCTAAAAAATATGCCAAATCTTCATCAACCTGAGTAGGTGCAACAATTTCTTGAGTTAATAAACCCCTACCGTGACCGACTGTAGACCTTCTATAATCCCTAGTATAATGTTCAGGATTGATAGGTAAAAGTAAAGCATTTTCAGTTTTAGAATATTGACCTAAACTGAAATCAATTAGCATCCCTGGTTTCATTTCATCTGCTCTAACCCAAGTACCCTCAACACTTAACCGATGGTTAGGAGTCATTTTCAAAATACGTCCGTTTTTGAGTGTCACCTTAACTAAATTCATAGGTTGATTAGCTATTGCTTTATCCGCACTAACACCGTTTCTAACCGATAAATCTAGTCCATAGCTATCACCACTACCAGGGTTTACTAATTCATCTAAATACATCAAACCCTGATCAAAAACCCTAATAGCTGTTTTGTCCAGACATCCGGCTGGTTGCACGGTAGTATACCTATTAGGCACTTTAAGACCGTGTTTAACGCAGTAGGCTGTTACCTCCTCTTTTACTGTTTGTTTCCAAAACTCCAAGTACCATTTTTCTTGTTTTTTAAAATATTCAGCACTATTCCAGGTAGCACCGTTAAATTCCTTCCACTCATCCGGTCTTCCAGCTTTCCACCATTTCAGCCAGTCCACACCAAAAGCATTAACGAAAAAGTCAAACAACCCGGTAAAACTAACACCGACAATCGGATCAAGTTCACGGCTGTAAGCGTATCTCTCATCTACAAATTTATGATGTAGCAAGGTGCAAACAGCAATCGCCGCCGCTTTAAACGCTTGACGCTGTTCGTCTAGGTTAAAGGGGTCTAGTTGGTTTAGGTGTACTTCACCTAAGTTACAGAAGAATGTAGTACCTATGATCTCACCACACTGTCCAGTTATTAAACCGTTACTTAGTGAGAGTTTATGGTTTGTAGGAACGGTACAACAGTAAACTTTTTCAGCTATATGACTAAAATTTATTGAAACAATTTTAGTCTCCTTTGGTTTGAGTTTATAGGTAGTTTGCTTCCTAGCAAAGCTAGTTAACCTAGTAAAATTAACTTTTTGAGCTAAAATTATTGATGATTCTTGAGAAATTGTCAAACGGTATAGAGGTTGTGTAAAACACTCTCCACCTCTATTTTTAAAGTCTTTTACACCTCCTTTTTTAGCTAAAGCTAATTTAGATTTGACACCAATACTTCTTAACAATAATTGGAATCCTTCTAACCATTGCTTATGAATAGAACAGATTTGGTATAACCAACCGTTCTTGGTATCTGATGCCGTACCATCAGCGTCCATTACACCTGCGATGAAGTCTAATTTTGAAGGTAAATCCCAATTTAACATATCCAGGGGGAAAGTTTTTCTATTTATTGTTACCCAATCAATAAACTCTGTTTTCCTAGCTGTCAAACCTTGCATCCAATAAGAATCTGAAAAACCTGCTTTAGCTATAGCAGTCTTTTTACCACCAACAGAGACTAATTGTAAAACATCAATTTCGGCTAAACTGTTGATTAGTCTTTCTTCACAAATATATTTTGGTGGGTAAAGTTTTAATGCTGGATCATTTTCGTTTCTAGTAGTACCATCACCTACTAAAAAACCTTTTAGATATGCTGATGGTTCATGATGTAAACCGTGTATTTCAACATCATGATAAGCTAATAAATCTCCCGGTGATAACTCAAAAAGTTTTTTTCTTTCCCCGTTAGCTAAAACAAAAGTATGGTATTCGGTAGCTGTAACGATTTGTCCAGAATTCAATTCAATCGTGTATACTTTTTGATTTTCTCCAGTCACACGGAAATTATCAATAGTAACCCATTGATCACCGTCCCAAACATCTACAACTTTACCTATTAAAGACTCAATTGGAAAATGTCCTTCACGGGTCAAAATAATAGTACCCGGTGCAAAACATGGATTCGTGGCATATCTGCTTAAACGGTGTTCAGCTTCTTTAACATCTATATAGTGTCCCTGGTATCTAGCTTGTGCTTCTAAATAAGCTAGTCCGTGAGCTTCTGAAATACAATATTGTGCGATAAACTCTTTACGGCTTTCATCGGTTGTCAGTAAGTCAGCATTTGCGCGGGCAATCGCCTCCGGTGCAAACTGGATTGCACCTTCACCTGAGTAATATTGTTTGGTGACTGCTGCGGTTATTTCTTCCAGGGTTGGTTTTTGGTGGAAAACACGGGTATGATTTGACATTCTCAAAGCGTCACGCTCCGGATCAATTCTCCATTGTCCGTTTTCGTCCTGTTGCCAGAGATTATCCTTAGCGGTTGCCGCTTCTGTATCTGCGCTGTTAAATTGTTTCATACCTGCGCTTCTACGGATATTACCCGCAACTACACAAACCATAGCTTCATCAATAACCAAACAGCATTCAACAGCCGTTAACTGTCTTCCAACAGCTTTATTTAAAATGTTGGCGACTTTGTTATAAAGTTCTGGTAGTTTGTTAGGGTTAGCTACACCACCAAACCCTTTTAAATCTTCACCTTTAGGACGGACATTACCGACAAAAACTTTAACATCTAAATTACGATCTAACCCTGGATCTGTAGCTAGATAAAGTAGTTTTGTGTAACTCTCAACCCAACCTTGACGACTATCGCCAACATAAAGAAAAACATCTTTACTTGCGACAATGTAAGTCTTGGTTTTTTCTATTCTCTGTTCTTTGGGAACGTCGCCAATTTTATCTACAACCTGAATGTTTAAGGTGTTTCTAATCTCTGGTAACTGTTCAATATAAACAGGTTCTAAAACTGCACCTGTTCCTGTACCTTGCATTGCAAGATTCATTAACAAACCGAATGATTCGATATCGTAAACGTTGGTAGACATACAGTTGTAACTACCATAAAAGTTCTCAGGTTTCTTAATCCATTCCGTACCACCTACCCAGTTTAAACGACCGGAAAACAGTGATTTACAGTTTAATTGTTGTGTGAAAATTAACTCAAATTCTTCATTAGTTAATTTCCCAACTTCTCGTAAATATTCCGCAACTCTTAAAGTGGATTGATACCAATTTTCTCTATTACCGTTAGGTAATTTACGAGAATAAGACCTAAAGAATAAAGGTTCTGCTGTCGTTGCAGACTTGGGAAAAGTTAAATATTCTTGAGAATTAATTAAATCGTCAGTCACAACAGAATTAATAAATTCTTCAACAGAATTTACATTTTTAGATTCAGTATTCATAGTGTAAAGATGTCGTAATACTTTTTATATTATAGATATTTTTCAAAGATAAAATACTCAGTTTTACACGGTATAATACTGAGTTTTATATGATAAAAACTGTTGTATATTAAGGGTTTAGATAAGTTTTTGTTATATAAACTTATCTAAACAACTATCATGCTTGTGCTACATAACTAATTAACTGCATTAACCTAGTTCCTCTTATCGCCTTTATCCTTTCTTCCAAATCCCAATACTGATCAAAAACTTTCATTAATCTATCACTTCGATAGTTACCACTATCAATCTCAGTTTTACTAAATTCTAGTTTTAGTAATTGCTCATAAATTTTTAGAAATTCCTTAAACCTATGATCAATATAAACTGTGTCTAGCTCAAACTGCACAGGGAATACTTCTTTAGATTGTGCTTCTAATGCCCAAGGAATTATGTGTTTTTGTCCAGATTCAGCTATTGCTATGGTAAATGGTGGTTCAGGTGGGTTTAGTAAAAACTCCCTAATTTCTACTCTAGTCAGTAAGTTTTTTACTACCCTGAAAGTATCTTTTCCTTCTGTATATTCACCTTCAATAACAGGCGCAATTAATTTATTTCCTTGATAAACTCTCGATAAACTACGTCCCCAAATTTTAGACCATTTATCTTTACTTGGATTCCAGTACCAAAGTTGTTTTTCATCTCCTGATATTGACGCATAGCACCTATCACAAAGTACCTTAGATTCTGGACATTTTGCTGATGAGTGCATTGTGAAACTGTTAGACAGTTCTAAAGGATTAGAACCAGGTTTAGCGCAAAGATAGCAGTTAGACATAAGTTGATATTTGTGGGAATTTATTAACAAATTGATTGTAAATATCTGGGTAGTGCTTTCTTAGTTCTACCAACCTTCCCCAGTTTGCACCTGTTGTACCAATAGGGCAACCATTTCTAACAGTCATTCTATCAACATCGTAAATAGCTGGATACATTAAACTATTCATATCAATGTATTCCCAGATATTCTGAGTAGTCCAAAAGGCAACAGGCGAGCAGCAGATTAAACCGTTTTTAAGTGTGTGAACTTCACCATACTTATTAAGGTAAAATGCACGGTTTCTACTTTCCTGTTTACGTATTCCCCACACATACCCTTTGATTTTGTTTAGTTCCTGGTATTCCTCAAGAGGATCATAAATTAATTTTTGATTAATTAATTTATCTGCCTTAGTATCCATTGTTCCCTCAAGAGGAACACCATAATCAAGGTAAAGATGCCACAAATCACGAACCGGACAAAGTTCTACAATATTCCATCCTTGAGTTTTTAGGTATTCCAATAATTCAACACAATCATCCCACTCGGCAAGATGTCCCTGGTTTACCCATACTAGAGGGCATTCTGGATAAACTTGCCGGATCAGATGAGACATTACTAAACTGTCTTTACCTCCTGACACACTCGCATAAACTTGATAGTTGCATTGCTCAAGCCATGATTTTATTGAGGCGAGTGATCGCTCAACTTTGCTTTTTATCCAAGGATATCTAACGCCTGTCCCCTGATTAAGCATAAATCACATTATCCTTTGGCATATAACATAATTCTTTATTAGATGCTAACCAAGCTGGACTTCTCCATCCCCAGATCATTTGAGGATTATCTAATTTATATGTCATTAATCTAACTGGCACAGGTTTAATTAATTTATCCTCATGCCATAAATGCTTGTCACCATCGGTTTTTTCTATTTCCCATTTCCTAACTTGCCCATTGCCATAACTACGTTTTTTCTGAATATAGGTGACTGCTGCAAGCAAATCCTTAATTCCCTGCTTATCTCCCACAGCATACCAACTTATTGAATTAGTTAGTCGGGTAAAAAGAGGTAAATCATAGGATTTTTCAGCACCTTCACTTGTTTTAAATTGTGGTTTGCGTTTACCCCAATTTAAGTTATTTTCATGATTATCCCAACGCTTCCTATATCTATCAGTTTGCTCACTTTTTACCACATAACAAGGGGAACTAACACACCAATATTTTTCGTTTTGAAGCTCACCTTGTTTTAGTGGTAGCTGTGACTCTAAAAAATCTTGCACACTTTCTACTTGTTCAGACGTTGGGTTGTTAGAAAGTAAATTGTTTTCTTCTAATAGTCTGAAGACTAAAATACCTTCTAGTGATGGACTCCAGTTATCATAAACAGCTATTGCATTATCTAGATGTGCTGTAACTTTGAGATTCTCCATAATTAATAAAATCCTGTCATAGAGACAGGACACTCATGTTAACTTCCTAGTAAACTTCTTAATTCTGTTGACGTTTTAGCTTCACTCAAAAACTGTTGATACTGATTAATGTATTCACGGTACTTCTGATGTAATGAGCTAAATTTTTCGTGTTGTATTCCACTTTCAGAACCCCATAAATAACCTTTTTCAGAACCAGATTGAAACCAAAAATCTAGATTAACCCTACCATTCCCACGATTACCTTTACCACCAATGTAAGGGAATTGTGCAAATTTTAGTAAGGTATCAAAAACCCAACCTTGTTCAATTTTTGTACAATGTAAATCCCACCTTGAATAAAGTTTTGCTCCCGGCATAATTAATCTATCAGAAGCAATCATTTGATCTGATTTTTTATCCTTGGAAGTACCGTCACCTTTTAATTGTGCCTGAACTTCTACGGGTAAAAACTTCAGAAGGTTGGGATCTAAAGTGCTATCTCTGCGAGTTGTTTGATCAACGCAAAGATACTCAGTCCAAGTTTTTAAGTGCTTTCTCAGCAAAGGTAAACATTGCTCTTTAGTGTTTTCCCAATAATCAACATCTTCTAGTTTTGTTGGTGTAAATGGGTCAGAGAATAATTTGTTTTTTGCTTGCAGTAATCGTGTTAGAATGGGTTGTACTCTGGGAGGCAAAACAGATGGTAGCTGGTTAAAAATGTACTCTGCTGACTCGTAGCACATTAGGTAAGCATGACCTACATTGATTCTGCCTTGCACCATTTGAGAGTCTTTAGAACCAAAAACTTTGGCAGGTTTAGCCGTTCCTAAAACAGACAACCAAGGCATTAAAACACGGATCTTTTTATCTAGATCCATATCTGAAGCTGTACCAGAGTCAATGCGACCACCAGCAAACATTGTATGGTGAGTATCTGGGTTTATCTGTAGTCCTAATTCGGTTAATGCTGCTGCAACCCCCACACGACGTAGCAAACCATTTCTTAAAGCATTTCCAGAATAAGCAAATACTGAACGCGGTTGATCTTCAAAGTCTAGTAATTTTAAAGTTTTTAAGTTACTAACATTACCAGATACTTCGCCAATATGTGAAAGTGGTGTTTGTGTTGTAATTACACAATGCAAAGTCAATCTCTCTCTGTCAAAAATATTATAATTTTCAAACATTGGTTGCCTCAACTTCTATAAATTCTTCTGGTTCGTCCATACCTAAAGCACGATCTTCCTCAAATCGCAATCTACATAAAACCTGAATAATTCCTGCCTTGGTTCTGAGTAGCTCCAAAACATCCCATTCAGTAAAACCGTCTTGCTTAATATCTTCCAATAAATCCAGCCAACCCATAAATATTAATTGTTGATCTATAGGTAGTTCTTTGATCTCGGTAGCGTCTTCATTAACCCTTAAAATCCGTTGTGTTGGGTTAATGATTTTAGTTAATTCAACTGGTCTTAATTGTGCTAACAGCTTATCGCAAAGTTTCTGTAAATAATCTTCTAAAGTTGTGCTTATTTCTGCACAATTTCTAATAGAAGATTCTAGATAACTCCATGTTTTAGTTCCCATAGCTGGGCTTTTCTTCCTGTCACGACACTTAAAAACCCAGTAAGTGAGACAAGCTGCTACACCATAGCTTCTGTCTCGTGTTTGAGATATTCCGTAAAATGTTGACATTGATTAGCAGATAAAAACTACTTTCATTTATATAATACAAAAAAATAGCAAATAATAAATTAAATTTTATATGATAAAAACTGTTGTATATTAAGGGTTTAGATAAGTTTTTGTTATGTAAAAATAGTTGCTATTTTCAAATTTATCTATTATATTAAAAGTATTGTTACATCCTGAATCCTTGCCCAATCACAATAGGAAAATAAATAATGAAAATTTTTGTATACGAAGCTGTTTTCAGCGTTTAGGTTTTAGAATAAAATAGTATTATTTGGCTTGACAAGTCGGAAAGAAAAATGATATGCTAAATTTGCCGGGGGAGTGGAACAGTCCCATGTCAGTCTCATAAGCTGAAGAAAGTAGGTGCAACTCCTACACCCGACATTAACTATCTAACACAATCGAACTATTAAACCGCGCTGATAGATACTGACTGCGTAATTCTTCCACAGTTAAAACACCCATATCAAACAGTATTTTATTTTTCTCAGCACTTAACTTTTCAAGTTCCATCTGTTGCGCTTCCGACAGTTTCAAACTAATAGGAAACTCGATACTATTCTCTGTATAAGCGTCTATAACCGTACCGTATAGATCCCTGGTTTGCATTGCTAACTGGATAATAGTATCCAGGGGATTCAGCCAATTATCAAAAGCCCAATCTGATACACATTTAGCCCAATTAAAATCAAGTATTTGGGTACTACCAACGCTAGAAGCTAAACCACCACCCGCGTTAATCTCATTAAACAGCTTCCACCTGGGCATATCGGAGCAAGCTCCAAAAGCATCCTTGAGACTTTCAAGTGCATCTTTAGCACCCCCTAAATTACGATTAACTGTTTCCAAACTTTCCATAGTCTTATCGAAAAGCGCAAGTTTAGAGACGTTTAAACCGGATTTAAAACTCGTTGCCCGTAATTTTAAAGCATCTTGATTAACGGTGCTGTCCTGCTCAATATCTGCCCTAATCCGTTCGCCTAAATCCTCAATACCCAAAGCAAAAACACTACTAGAAAGTAATAATTGTAAAGTTGCTTTGTTACCGTCCAACCAATTATTAAAACATTCAAACATCGGCATAATAACCGAATCATGTTGGTAAAAACTTCTAACAATTTCCTCTACCGTATCCAGTCTATTACCGTAAAAATTAATTACCCTAGATGGGTGGATTTTTACACCAAAAAATAAATAATAATCGTTAGCCGGAATATATTTAGGATCTACATTGTTAATAGAGGTGGAAACGAATCCATTAACGTAAGGAAGTTCCCAACAGTCGTAAACTTTCATAAAATCTATTGATTGAATTTTATTCGGTTCAATAGGTTCTGACAGATCGTTACCGTCACTAACTCCTAAAACAATTCGTGCAGATCCGAATTTTCTGGCAAGTCCCGACGCATATTTAAAAGCACTCCTAACACCTTTGTCAACAGGTGAAGGGTAACTCGAAATATACCAGGGAATGTTTTTTAGATAGGTTAAAACATCCTCTGGGTTTTCCTTTGTCGCCTTACCGTAATTCAGTTTAACCCAGTTACTAGCTGCTGTTCTGGGATACTCATAAACAGCACGGTGTAAAACCCCATTTTTCCGAACTAACTCGGATAATTCTCTTTTTACAAATTTGTTAGATTCTAAACTAATTTCGACTAACTGACTGTCAAAATTAGGGTTATTCACACTACTAAAAACATTCATTAAATAGCGTGAATCAGCCCTAAATTGTGCAGCTTGGGGGTTGATATTTTCGGAACTTATAACGGGTATTTGTTGCGACATAATATTTAAAAAATAGTTATTGTAATATGAGTGTATTATTTAGTTATTTTCGCCTTTTTCTTTAAATTCAGCGTTGAAATAATTTTCAGGTAAATTAATGCGTAAAACACCGTCACTACCTAACTGACTGTTACCAGTAATTTTCCCGGTGTTATCCGTTTCAAACTGTTCTGGACTGTCTTCAGGGTGTAGTTGCAATTCAAACCCGTTTTTCAAGATTAAAACGTTCATTTCGGCAATTTTGTTTACCCCTTCCATTACCTCTTTAATCGCTTGTATCAGTGCAAAGAACATAATACAAATAAAGACGGTGAACATTATGGTTAGGAGGATGAAGACTATGGCGATCGCAAAGTTCATAATTCAAAAAATACATAACTTATTTTTATATTATAGATTCAATTGCTCATATTTACCTAATTAAACAGTAAAAGCCCCAAAAGTATGTAATACACGGTTACTATCTGTTGTACTCCAACTCGGATCTATACAACCCAGGGATTTATCAAGGTTGCGTTGCAAGTTTAACAACGCATCAATCTTTAACTGCGGATTTTGCCCTTGACGACCGTGGGAAAAAGATCACCCTCCGAGTCCTCACCCCTTCCGGAGCATTCCGTCTATCCAACCGCTTAAACGAGCTTTCCATGGAAGCCAAAGGTGGCAAGCGCTACAAATGGCGTGAATTTTACCTGATAAAAGCTGGGAACTGCGTATTCCGGATCCCTTCCGGTAATTATATTAGGATATAAGTCAAACTGATACTTTCTGGCAAAGGCTTTAATGTCGGGAAAGTCTCTGTAACTGATCCAGACAAACTGAATATTTTTCAGGCTATCCATGTTTCGGATCATTTGATCTGCCTCGTACTGGCAATGACCGCAATCGGGACTGAAATAAACGATACAGGTATATTCTGCTGCAGGAATCATGGTATGTGTAAACAAACTGCTGTCTGTTAGCACCAGTTTAAAAGCGGGTATACCAGGACTCTTAACATAATTGGGGCG
>OGVO01000178.1_pt1 | contig 12071 bp, 37 predicted proteins | sample 1575771 | NCBI WGS metagenome assembly OGVO01 (sample SAMN07581527, study PRJEB24739) | freshwater metagenome | place: Singapore | collected 2015-01 | reverse complement strand
GTTTCCCAGTCACGATACAAGCATGTCGGGAGTCTTGCGTTCACGATTCGCTCCAGTCAGGGCTTGTCCAATGGCTGCGGTTCTTTCGGCAACGGATTGATAAGGCGAAGCCCTTGGCTGCGCTCCTGCAACCTTAAGCCGCGTTGCATCTGCCGCCCATGACTCAACGATCTTTAAAACGTAGGTAAAAGGAAGCCGCTCTCCCGGCTTTTTTTCTTTTGCAGTGATGCAGGCAGCACGAAGCGTCTCCACCGAAACGCCTTGCTCTGCTGCGGTCATTAGCCTTGGATCGGCAGGCTGGCACTGAAAGCCGTGGCTTCGAAGTTCTTTGCTCAAATCCGCCGCCGTTGTGGGTGGCTTTTCATCAATCAGAGAATCAGAGAATCCGGTATCAGAGAATCTGAGAATCAGAGAATCAGCACGGCTACTACCGGCATTTCCGGTAGAAGCCTCGGCTTTTCCGGCAGATGCCTCGGGTTTGTCATCACTATCATCAAAATGATTGCCAGCGTTGACGCTTCTCCGATCAACAGGCGCGGGTATGTCGCTCTCTTTTTCGCGGTGGTGCGGGTTTTGGTGCTTGTCCCAATTGACGATCTGGATGTACTTGCCTTCATCAACCTCGTACCTCCAAATAAAACCTGCCTTCGCCAACTGCTCAAGCACAGGGTCTACGTCAATTGAGTCAAGCGGGAACACTTGCATCTTGATCCGCTTCGGGCGGTCATGAAGGCGACCCGCCTTATCAGCAATAGTCCACAAACCAATGAACAAAAGCCTAGATTCCAACGAAAGTTCGGCAAGCACCTCATTGGTAAAGAACCCCGGCTTGATATTGCGAGCGCGAGCCATGCCTCACATCTCCACAAAAACGTGAGCATTTCCTTCGAGGATCAGCCTTTCTTCAGACTGCTCATCAAGAATTGACCAGATGAAATCACGCAACTTGTACCTTTGCTCTGGCCTCATGTAATACGCAAGGAAAGCCACAAAGCCAGCCATATATGCGGCAGGATCAGCATCGCGACCTGTGTCGCCGATCGTGAAATGAAACCAATCGGAAGAAAGATGAAATCCACGCAATAAGCCCAACGCCTGACCGTTGTCTATTTGCGCCAACAACTCCTTCATTTCGTCACCTATTTGGTGTTCATATTGGTGACAGTTCTCGCAAAGAACTTGAAGTTCATGTGGCTCATATTCCCAAGCCATACGCCCTTTGATGTATTGCTTGTGATGGACGTGCAGCGTTGTTTCCTTTGAGCCGCAGTTAGTGCATTCCCAATTAGCTGACTCAAGCATCTCTAACCGCTTGCGCTGCCAATTCGGATGCTTCAGTTGTTCAAAATATGAAAGTTTTGACATAGCCACTCCTAGCTCTCCGTATAAGAGCAAACAGGCAGGGCATACGGAGTTAAATGCCTTTTCGGGAGCTACCCTAGCCGTTTGCAAACCTAAATTTACTGTCTTAATTACGAATTACTTCACCTTCAAAATCCCCTGCTCTAACGCCTCCAGCAGCGTCCTCTCAAAGCCTCGCTGCCAGAAATGGCACTTCTCTTCGTAGGTCAACTGATGCCCAGCGTCGAGCGCGTGATGGCACTCCCGGCAAGCCCACGCCACGAAGCAGTCATGCGCCTTCAATGCACCGCCCTTGCCGTGGATGTACTGGTTGGAATGAGCCGCCACGACAGTCTCGGGATCGTCAATGCAGATGCCGTCAATCCGCACTTGGCACTCCTGCCCACGAGCGGCTTTCAGGTATTGAGGACTGCGCCAGTTCACTTCACACCCCGCAAGACACACTGCTTGCACACGACCGACTCACCCTGAAACTGGCGAATGCTCCTGCGGCGCTTGCAGCCTTGGCAGTACCGTGCGTCATGGTTCAAAACGGTCATCTTTTGTTCTCTGAATCGCTGTTCTTGGTTCGGGGTCATTCGTCGTTCTGTACGGGTATCGGTTGGCTGGCGATCAAAAATCTTTCAGGTCGGGTTTCTGGGCAGTTCGGCCTTCGCGGTTCCCTGCTGACCATGTGTTCTTTCTTCAGTGGCGGTCGCTCAAAGACGTTGTATCGGCGGGGCTGCACCAGTTGAGCCGGTTCCTCCCCTGCCTCGGCCATCAACCTCTCTGCCGCCTTCGTCAGCCGGTACGCCGTCCAATCCCCCTCGACATAGCCGCAAGCCTTCAGCGTCTGCATCTCGGTAATCAGGCCGCTGCGCCATTCAAGACCAAACAGCCCAAATGCGCTGATAAGCTCGTCCACCCCAATCTCGCGCCCATAGAGAGCCGCGAGAATCCGGTAGCGGCGGGTCTTGGGACGCGGGAGTTTCACCATTGCTTGTTGATAGAAATCATCACGACCGAGATGGCTGCTTGCTACGCTGTAATTTCGCCAACTCCGGCCAAATCAGATGAAAGTCATGGGGACGAAGATCACGCCGACTGACCGCGCCGTCCGTAATGCTTTCAATGGCTACGCAACGGGCTGGAGAAATGGCGCTTTTGCCGGTCGCCATTTGAGACAGGAACGACAGGGAAACCCCTAGCTCCTGTGCGATGCGCGATGCACCACCACGCTCAAGTCCGGCCAAGTAAGATTTCAGTTCCATGCTTTGGTGAAATTTCCGTAATGGAAGGAGTTTATTGAACACTAAACTACTAGTCAAGCATTTGTTTGTTTAGCATTTTCTAATCAGACTAGCGGTATGAAAAGCGCAGAAAACCGGCGGGAGCGCCTGAAAGCGTGGTTTGCTAACAGGTCAATCCCAGAGAAAGAAAAAAGCTATATGTCCCAGCTGATGTCTGGGAAAGCCTCTTTCGGGGAAAAGGCCGCTCGTCGGATTGAGGCCGACTACGGCATGAAGCCAGGCTACCTCGACCAACCAGCTACGGCTGGCGAGGTAGAAGGCGCGGTTACGCCTGATGCAACTGCTTTTGATAATTCACCGATCAACGGCATCACGCCGCTGGAGGTCGTCGAGCTACTGGGTCTTTATAGCAAGCTGAACGCCAAAGGCAGGGAAACCGTCATGCACTCCCTGCGGGTTGCTGCGTCTTTGTTCACCCAACCGACCGCCGACAACAAGCGAAAGACTCGGTAGGCTCTTGACGGGCTTGGTTGATCGGGCAGCAAAGAACGAAGCCATTTCGGCAAGGTACTTTCTATCCTCGACCTCCATTCGCTCGAAATCTCGTAGCAAGGTCTGCTTTTCTTCTTCGCTGCACAAGCCCATCCCCTCCTATTGAACACTGCCGTGGTTCAAGCGTTTGCTGTGCGGGGAACGGCAGTACACTGTCTATTCATACAGTATAAATCTGTCGTGTTGGCGTTTGGAATTTTTTTTAGCGCCGCCGCATCTACTTCACAATTTATACCGGAAAAGTTTCCACTGTGCATCTAAAAGTTTGCAGAAGTTCGCACAAGTTTGCACACTGAGAGTATTTTGAGACTAATCATCGCACTATGATCGCTGACTATGAAAGTCAAAGGCGACAAGGCGAACACCTACGTCCGCATCCCCATGCAGATTCGTAATTTGCTGGAGGAAGCCGCTACTCTTAACGACCGCTCCGTAAATAGCGAGCTAGTTCGTCGCGTCAAGGAATCCTTCCGCCCTCCAGTTGATGCCTTGGCAGAGGTCGATACTGCCGATCTGATGCAGGAACTGATGCGCCGCTACCCACCAGGCAAGATCAAGATACAGATCGACTAGCTGGCAATAAAAAACCCTCCGCGAAGGGAGGGTTTGGTTACAACTTTTCGTTGATGCCGCAGCTTTTCAGGATGGCATTGGCCGTATGCCTTGATTCACAATTGAACGGCACGATTTGCGTGTGTTTGCCATTCGTCCACAGTTCATGTGATCCCTTGCCCTGTCGCAAGTACCAGTATCCCGCCTGCTTCAACAAGTCAGTAACCTGCCGGTAAAACCCCTTCATGCAGCGCAGAGGCGCAGATCAGTGACCGGCTCTTGTTTCATCGGGCTACGCAACTCTTCCGCCAGCAAAGCCGATGCCGCAGAGCGGATTTCCGTCGCCAGCTCATCGAGGTCATGCGCCTCGACTACCAGCCCCGGCAGGTCGCGGCTGGTGGCAAAGAACACCCCCGCCTCGGCATCCTTGTGAACGTCGATCCGCATCTTCATGCGTACCCCGCTTCGCGCGGCGAACTTCCAGAACGGGAAGCCGACCCTGTACATATTCTTCACCTTTGATTCGTTGCGCCCTTGCGGGCTAACACTGTCGAACCAGTGTACAGCAATCCGCAACACACTGGATACGTCCAGCCCATCCCCTGCGTTGCAGAAACCGGCAGAAATGCACGTTTAGCAACCATTTCCCCAAAAAGTAAAAAGTTTAGTGAACTTTGTTAGTTTTTACTTGACTCGTGGTTTAGTGTTCAATAAACTTCATTTCATCAAGCGGCGCATCACTAACCACACAGGGAGGACAACATGGATCGCACCTTCATCGGAGTCGTACAGGACGCAGCCAACAACGCTGGCGACATCCTCACCACCACCTCGGCAACCGACGAATTTGCTCACGCTGTTCTGGAAGCCTACGCACAGAACTACCGTCATGGCGATGAAGCCGCTGCCAAAGCTGCCGCCGCCGTCATCTACCAACTGCTCTGCGACGAATCGTTTGAGCGCGACTGCGCCATGCGTGACTGCGCTGACCGCACCGCCCACGACCGCCACATGGCCGAAATCTGCAACCCGCTGGCCGCCGCGCTTGGGAGGCTCTAATGCGCCGCCTCTTCTCTACCGACGATTGGTTGGCGCGTCACCCGCGCCTGATCCTCGCCCTTCTCTCTCTCGGCTATGTCGCCGTCTGCACATTGGAGAAAGCCTGATGCCGCACGTTTACGACAAGGATTTCAAGTACGTCACCGCAAAAGATTCCCGCGTTGAGGATGACTACCTCCGCAAGAAGTTCAAACGAATCATCGCGGAACAAAAGGCGCAGCAAAAGCAGGCATCAAAACCGACAAACGTGAAGCTCTGGAGGCAGGCATGAGCAATCTGACTCAAGGGAACTGGAAGGCACGCAGCATATACATGGAATCCGGCACTAACTGGAGCGTGGTTGACAACCACAACCGCTGCATCGCAAGCATAAACACCGTTGCCATGTCCGACGAAGATGAATTGCGCGTCAACGCCAACCTGCTTTCTGCGGCGCCCGATTTGCTGAAGTTTGCAGAGTTCTTTCTTGCAGAAATTGACGCGCACAACATCACCAATTCCAAGCGTGCCGCTTGCAATCAATACAACGCAAGAGAAATTTTGACGCTGCTGGCGAAGGCCGCAGTTACGAAAGCAAAAGGGGAACAACTGTGACTCGGATGCGCGTGATCCTCGCCAGATACCGGCTCTACCGCAGTCACGCGCTCCCTGTCCTACTGGCTCTCAAATTGTCATGGAGGCGATGGTGAGCGGAGCAGATTGGTGGCAGCAGCAGGAGCAAGAACTTCATCAGCAATGGCTGGAAGAACAGGAGAAAGAAAATGAGCGTCTACAAAAAACTGCAACAAGCCCGAATAAAACTTCAGCAGACCGAACTGAAGAAGTCCGGTCACAACAAGTTCGCCGGATACCAATACTTTGAACTTGGCGACTTCCTGCCTGCCATTCAGGAAATCTTCAACGATGTCGGCCTGTGCGGAACCATCAGCTTCACCCGCGAACTGGCAACGCTGGACATCGTTGACGTTGATGACGGCAGCAAAGTCTCGTTCACCTCTCCGATGGGATCGGCGGCTTTGAAGGGCTGCCACGAAGTGCAGAACATCGGCGCAGTCGAAACCTACCAGCGCCGCTACCTGTGGGTCACGGCAATGGAGATTGTCGAGCATGACGCGCTTGACGCTCAGACCGGATCGGATGAGCCAACCAAGAAAAAGACGCACCGCCCCACTGACGGCGCAAAAGAAGCACTAGATGAGCGCGTGCGTCATCAGGTGGACAAGTTGGCGACCAACATACAAGCGCAGTTCAACGCAGGCCAGGAATGGTCGGCTTGGGAAATGTGGGACTTGCGCGATACGAATCTGTTTGACACCGACGCCAGCACCGCCGTGTGGGCGCAGTTGGACAGTAAGTGCCGTGCCTATCTGAAGCAGATGAAGGCAACGGCAGAACAACCAGTAGCAGCTTAATCAAGGAATGAAGATGACCAAGCAATACGACGATACGAACCGTGGCGTGCTGTTCAAGAACGACCGCAAAGAGCAGGACAACCATCCCGACTACAAGGGCAGCATCAATGTGGGCGGCGAAGAATTCTGGCTGTCGGCATGGATCAAGGAAGGCCAGAAAGGCAAGTTCATGAGCCTGTCCGTCAAGCCGAAAGAGGACGCACCAGCCAAGCCAGCACCGAAGAAGCAGGTTGTGCGTGATGAGTTTGCAGACGACTCAATCCCGTTCTAACAGTTACGGTGGAAAGCGGATGCTGCCTAGTCGTTCGCGGCCAGAGCGCAGGTGATCCCAGAAGGGCAGACGCAGCGAGTACCCAACCTCATAAGGTAAAAGTTTTTACCTTATCAGCTCAGCGAGGCGAGAGCGGTACGAGTGCTAGCAGGATGGCCGTAGATCGCTGATGACAGGCCGGAAAGACGGCCGCCATTTTGTGACGGCGTGAAGTAGGCAAGCCGGTAGTGCCGAAATAACACCGGCAGCGGGGGCGGGACGGTACTCCCCAACCGTGACCCCGCACTTTCAGGAGACATCATGAGGCGCGTATTTTTCTTGGAACACGACATCGCACGCAGGAACGCTATCAAAGCGGTTCAGGAAGCCCCTGCGGGAATGATGGTCGTGGTTCAGGAAAAGACCCGCACCCTCGACCAGAACGCGCTTCTGTGGCCTTTGCTTACTGCCGTGTCACGCCAAGTCGTTTGGCACGGCACTAAGCTCAGTCCCGACGAATGGAAAGACGTTTTTACCGCCGCATTGAAACGGCAGAAGGTTGTGCCAGGAATAGACGGCGGCTTTGTAGTGTGCGGAACACGGACTAGCAAGATGCCAAAGTCCGAGTTTTCGGATTTGATCGAACTTATCTACAGCTTCGGGGCTGAACGGGGTGTGGACTTTCACGACGAAAGGAGAGCCGCAGGGTGAAGTTCTTAAAGAGAGGAAGTTATGTCCGACAAGTTGATCGCAAAACTCAAGTTTGCAGCCATGCAAGAACAGATGACCGTTCTTACACCGACAGAAGCCAGCGCACTTTATCTGCATATCGAAACGCTATACACGCGCATCGAAGCCAAGGAATCCAAGTTTCTTGCCATGTGCGACCACGCTTATGACCTTGTGAAGATCAACCGAGATTTGAAAAAGCGATTGGGAGAGTTATGAAACCAACACAAGAGCAAGTCATCGCATGGGCGCGGGAAGCGGGAGTTATTAACTGCGACTGCTGCCTTCCTTTCTGGCCTGAAGAAGACCAGGTGAACTGGGAGATATTCTTTGAGCGTTTAGCCGCCCTCGCCTATGAAGCAGGTCGCAAGGATGAGAATGAGGCGTGTGCGCAGGTGTGCGAATCCCTTAACGAAGATTTCGACAGCCTATACGTCGAGTCGTGCGCAGACGCTATCCGCGCAAGGAGAGAACAATGACTGACAAAGAGATTATGCAGATACACCAGTCGCAGCAACACTCAAACAACTATTGGCACTTTGCCGCACGAAAGATCAAGGAGGAAGCATGAGTGAGCCGCTGCTGTACCGATTTTTCCGCTGGCTCTGCGATAAGACGGGTCACGTTTTGTATCGCGGCTGGGTCTATGACGGCTATTACCACCGGGATTGCAGGATTTGCGGTCGCATTATCAGCGAGCCGGTAAAAGGAGAGAGCAATGATTGACTTTATCAAGCAGGACAAGCTCGCTGCCTACGCTATGGCAACAAACGATGATATTTCGGCAGAACGCTTTGAGCAGGTGCGTAACTCAAAAGTGTGGCGCGGATACATGGGGACTGTTTACGGATGCCGAGTCGCAAGCACCGATCAAGTTGGCTTCGATACTTTTGATGAGGCGAGAAACGATGCCGTTAAATTCGTCGAGCAGTGCCGAGCTATCCGCGCAAGGGGAGAGAAGAATGACTGACGGCTATTTCTGCGTGATTTGCGGCAGACATCTGGAAGCTAACGAGTATGGGGTCATCGTGCATGACGCTGTGCCGCACCCCGTGGACATGGCGTTTGATGAAGAGGAGAAGCCGCAATGACGATTGACCACGAAGCATGGCTGACTAACCCGCTGACGAAGGCATTAAAGCAGTCTCACCAACAAGAAATCCAACAATGGAAAGAAAAATGCGATGCCTATATCGGCATTCACGACGCAGTTGTACAAGACAACGACACCGCGCTTGACCTGCTGCGGCAAGCAGAAGTCGAGATGCGCTACGCCGGATGGGCGCGTGAGGTTGGCGACAACTACGGACGATTTCGGGTGTATTGCGCGATCCTCGATTTCCTGAACCCGCCAGTGCGAAGCGAAACGGAGGGAGCATGAACCTGAAATCACAGTCAATGCGATTCATCATGAAAACGATGATGGACGTTGAGCATGAATGGCAGAGCAGCCGATGGAAAGACAAGAGCGACATGATCGATCCTGATGCCCCGCTGATCGTGCAGATTGGCGACTACGGCTACGAGGTGCAATCCTGCGGTGGAGATGGCGATATTGAGGGCTTTGTCATCCAGTGCAAGGAAGAGCCTGTGTGCAAATGGGAAGGCATGGAGTGCATCAAGCTATGACTGACCGCGAACACGACCCCAACCACCCGTATGTGCGCAAGTTCATTGGCTGCGGACACGGTGTGCTGTTTACCGACTACTGCCGCGACTGCGAAATAGTCAGTGTCAAAGAGCGTTACAAGACAGCTATTCGCACTGTACAAAGCTGCCGAAATGAATTGAGGCGACTTGGCGTGAAGTTGCCGGGGGAGCAAAAAATTGACTGACCGCGAACTGTTGGAACTGGCTGCGAAGGCGGCGGGGGTTGAGATCGAAGTAGATGACACAGAAGGGCTGCATTACTTCTATTCCGACCAAGATGGCGATGCCGTCCATTGGAACCCACTCGACGATGACGGCGATGCGCTGCGGCTGGCGGTGAAGTTGGGAATCAGTCTGTTGCCCTATCCGGTGTATGCAGAGAGCGAACGCCATTCAGTGATCGCAAAACAGCGGCGCAAGGGCGATCCTCTACGGGAGGCTAACCCGACTGAGGCTCAAGAACTTTACGGCGACGACCCCTACGCAGCCACCCGTCGCGCGATTGTCCGTGCTGCGGCTGAGATTGGGAGGGGGATGGAATGAACGGAGTGATTAGTCAGATGACTAGCAAGCTGCGGTTTGTGGAGCGCGAAATCACATGGACGGCAAACGGAGACAACCACTTCCGCACGGTGAAGGTATTGCAGCAGTTCTGGGCTTATCAACTGCCGTTCAACGGGAAGATGGGCGAATGGCGCGATGTTCCGCTGGAGGTGGAAGATGACTGACAAACAACCCGAAGCCCTGCGGCTGGCACACCAACTCGTACTTGATGCAGACAATTTTGAAGACAACGTGGAGGATGGTGTGTATGCCGTAGGTGATGCCGCCGATTGCGCTGCACCGAGGCTACGCGAGGCATCGAGGCTACGCGAGGCATCGATGGAATTGCTGCGACTGCATAAAGAAAACTAACTGCTGAAACGCTGCCTGTTCCAGATGCAGGAAGCCGCCAAAGCGCAAGGAGAGAACAATGACTGACCGAGAACACGACCCGAACCATCCGTATGTGAAGAAGTTTATCGGCTGCGGTCACGGTGTTCTATTCACTGACTACTGCCGCGACTGCGAAATCGTCAGCGTCAAAGAACGCTATAAGAACGCCATTCGCACCGTGCAGTCGTGCAGGAATGAACTGAGGCGACTTGGTGTGGCGCTGCCGGGGGAGGTGAGGACATGACCGATAAAGAGCTAATGCAGATGGCGCTGGATGCGCTAGAAGATGTTGGTGGTGAATGGGGTTTTACATCGCAACGCACGTTACCGAAACGCATGAACGTATTGGGAGGGGGATGGAATGAAAGGCTTATTCAGTGACGCGCTGCTCCGCGCTGCGGAGACGGAAGCGTTCCGTTACTGGTTCAATCGCTTAGAGAGTGAAGTCAACTACGCCATCCGCACATATACCTCGTGGGCAGAACTGGATGTCTTTGATGAAGAACTCACGCAGGATGAGCGGACGCTGTTCTTGTTGTTTGTGGCAGAAGCGTTCAAGGAGCATGGGCTATGACTAACGTAATCCAATTCAACGGCATCACGCGGCTCGACCTTGACCCGGACATGGTGCTGGAAAACAGCAAAGGTACGTTGGCGGGGCTGGTGATTCTTGGCTACGACAAAGAGGGTCGCGAGTATTTCGCCTCGACCTACGCCGATGGTGGCGATGTGCTGTGGCTGCTGGAGCGGATGAAACTGCGACTGTTGACTATTAGCGAGGTGATGGAATGACTGTGGAAATCATTCAAGCAGTCGGGCAGTGGATCATTATTCCTCTCTGCGTGCTTGCGTATATCTACTTTGTTTGGAGGTAGTCATGACGGATCGTGAACTGAAGCAGGAGCCGGTTGCGTGGTTGAGGCATGACGGCGAACACGTTGTGCCGCATTACTCAAGAACCATGTAGTGTGGGCAAGAGGGAAAATAATGGGGAAAAACCATGGATGAGAACAAACCAGAAGTACGGTCTGACATTGACCAGATATATTTGGCAGTCATGGCAGACACCGAAGCGTTAGAGGACGCCAAGATGACTTTGGAAGTCATTAAGAAAACTGACCCCGGCGTTTACGACGAGATGATTGATGACACGCTTTCTCTTATTCGTAAGGCGCTTAGCAGCTCTATTCTCGGTGCTATTGATAGGCTTGTAGACCCAGACCAAAAGCCGGTGGCGTGGTGCGTAGTTGAAAACGGCAGGATACATGGACTTGTAAAGTCAAGGCCAGCAGTAATGAACGCGGAAAAATGGCAACCACTCTACACCGCCCCACCACAGCGCGAATGGCAGGGGCTGACGGACGAGGAGATTTTTGAATGCGAGAACGGTGTGCCAGATGAGGCAATTGGAGATGCCGATTATTTCCGTTACTTTGCCCGTGCCATCGAAGCCAAGCTGAAGGAGAAGAACGGATGAGCGATAACGTCAACCACCCCAACCACTACACGCAGGGCAGCGTCGAATGTATTGACGCGCTGGACGCAGCCACGCAAGGGTTGATGGGAATCGAAGCGGTGTGTACCGCGAACGCCATTAAGTACCTGTGGCGCTGGAAGCACAAGAACGGCGTCGAAGACCTGAAGAAAGCGCAGTGGTATATCAACCGCCTACTGGAGAGAAACGATGGCAATGACACCGGAAGCGCGGGTTAAAGCGCAAGTGGTCAAGGTGCTGAAGAAACTCGGCGTCTATTACTTCTACCCCGTGACCGGCGGCTACGGCACTTCCGGTGTGCCCGATATTGTCTGCTGCTACCGGGGGCTGTTCTTTGCGATTGAATGCAAGGCCAACGGCAATAAGCCAACACCTTTACAGGAGGTTCAGATTCGCAAGATCAAGGAAGCCGGTGGGTATGCCATCGTCGCCAACGAGCAGAACATGGCGAACATTGAACAGTGGTTCCTCGACTGCGCGGCGGTGTCGTATGAATGACGATGAGATGACCGCAGAAGAACGGCAGGCGTATATCGACACGGCGTTGATGAACCTGCGCCTGTTCTTGACGGATCGGGCACCGGAGCGGCATGCGCTCTTGCTCACGCACGACAACGACAGCGGTGACTTTCAAGCGTATTCGTTCAACGCCGATAACGCGACCGCGATGTTCATGCTGACTTCGGCAATGGAGGCACTGCATGACGATCTAATACAAACCAAAATAAACCGGAGCATGAACTAATGGCAGCACCCTTCACGAGAATACTGGTGGTTGATTTCGAAACGCGGTGGTCAAGCAAAGACTACACGCTGTCAAAGATGACCACCGAAGAATACATCCG
>OGVO01000177.1_pt1 | contig 12147 bp, 8 predicted proteins | sample 1575771 | NCBI WGS metagenome assembly OGVO01 (sample SAMN07581527, study PRJEB24739) | freshwater metagenome | place: Singapore | collected 2015-01 | reverse complement strand
TTTTGAACCAAACGCAACTGTTGGAAAGATTGGTATTAAATAATTCCCTTATTTAAAATAAAATATTTTGGAACATTATCTATCGTCAATCCGATATTCTCAGCTTGAGTATCTTTACTTATTTCTGCATCCGGCGTGTAGGTATAGGCAGCAGTAATTTTGAGTTGATCAAATAAATGCGCTGCAAGCTCTGTTTCGATTCCACGTGTCAGTTGTTCGCCACGTTGTACTTTAAAACCTGTGTTGATTGGATCAGTCACGGAAACATTTTGGCGACGTAAATCAAACCAAGCGATACTGCCTTGAATGCGTTGATCTGGACTTTGTAGTTTTAGACCTACTTCAATTTGCTTGCCTTTCTCGGGTTTAAAGGCATTGTCATGGAAATCTGTACCACTTACAGGTAAGAATGAGGTTGCATAACTCACATAAGGTGCAGCGATTTCATTGATGCTGTAAAGCAAAGAGGCATTACCTGTAAATGCATTCTCAGATTGGGTTGTTTCGGTATTTTTAACTAGATTTTGAGTGGTTGTTTCAGTCCAGTCATGTCGCCCCGCGAGATTCAAAACCAGCTGATCATTCAATTCGATTCGATCACGAAGATATAAACCTGTATATCTGAGACGATTGATATCATGGTTGGTCGGTATATCTGGGCAAGTCACCTTGGTATTGTATTCAGGTTGATAGAGATTCAAATTACCCACTGTACAACGATTATTGATGTAATCACTTTTTTCTTGCATGGCATCAACTCCCACTGTGAATTCATGTAAGGTGCTACCAAAATTAAAAGTTTTTTGTAATTGATTATCGATAGAAAAATTTAAGTTATCGACATCTTGATAACGCCCTTGTCGTTGGATCGTGGTGTAATCAATTTTACCTTCTTCATTTTTTGCCCAAAAGTTTTTACCTGTTGCAGCAAATACTGCGGGTCCAAGCATTTCTGTTTTTTGCACTGCAAAATTTTGTTTAAATTGCCAATCATTTTCAAAACGATGCACGAAATTATAACCTACACGATAGACATCGGCCTCATAAGCGCCATGTGATGGTTCACTAATCAATAGTTTGGGATTCAATGCGCCATTTGGATTATTTAATAATGTACCTAAGACTGGTAAACCTTGTTGTCTTAGATATTCACGATGTTGATAGCTGGCAATCACTGATAAATCGGTTTTTTCGCCTAAATCAAAATTATAAGAAGGTGAGATATAGTAGTTTTTAAAATAAACAAAGTCAGTCGGATCATTTTGATCAGAGATGCGACCATTTAAGCGAAAAGCACCTTTCTCACTTTCATTCGGACTGTAGTTGATATCGAATGTTGCTTGCTTGAGTTGATGAGAGCCGTAGGTGAAAGCGCTGCGGTAAAAGCTCTCGGCTTGTGGGCGTTTGGTGACCATGTTCACCATGCCACCAGGTTGAACTAAACCAAAGTTAACTGATGCAGGTCCTTTTAAAATTTGAACTTGATCCATACCTGAAATTTCAGTAGCAACAAAGGTACTTTGACCTTGACGTAACCCATCAATAAAGACCTGATCAGACGAAGTTTGCCCACGAATAATAAAATCATCCCAACCCCGTCTTCCGAGTTGCCCTGAGGCGACCCCTGCAACACCATTTAGGGCTTCAGCCAAAGTTTGAGCTTGTTTTTGTTGTAATTGTTCTTGGGTAATCACCGTAACAGACTGTGCTGTTTTAAATAATGGCGCATTTGATTTCAAAGTCGATGTTGCTTGTATCGCCACATAATCATTGTTTTTATCTTGTTGAGCTTTGATGGAAATTGTTGGAAGGATATTGCTTTGATCTTCAGTTGCATAAGCAGCGCTTGTTATATGGCTCAAAATAAAGGTTGCAAGTAAAGTGGGGCGCGTAAAGAGCATAGAAATTTCCAAGAAAGGGTAGATCAATAAAGATGCTAATGAGAATTATTATATTTTAAAGCTTGGGCGTGCTAAATCCAATAAATATATCGAAAAATATTTTTTTAAAAATTACGATAAATATCCAACATTCGATTGAAACATAAACCTAATACCATTATTTTATTATGGAATTAAAATAATTCATATTTAAAGAATTTTTATGGGGTTGCTATGAGCTTTGAAAGGACAACATCACAGATATTATTCGATAATGGTAAGCATAAATGTATTAGTTTTACCAGTTTGGTCAAAGGTGAAGGTGTTCAGGCCAACCAATTTCTGATCATTGATAATAACCGTGCCGCAGTGCTAGACCCAGGTGGCGACCTGACCTATGTACCACTGACCATGGAATTAAACAAATATACCCGTTTGACCAATCTTGACTATGTCATGGCATCGCACCAAGACCCAGACATCATCACTTCAATGCCGCGTTGGTTGGTCTATACCGAAGCAAAAATCGTAGCATCAAAATTGTGGGCGCGTTTCTTACCGCACTTAAGCTCATCTTTTATGAGCGACCGTATGAAAGGCAACTGGTTAGATCGTTTGGTGGAACTGCCAGATGAAGGTCAGGCAATTCCTTTGGGGGATATCTATACCATGCCTATTACTGGTGGTAAAGCAACTCCTGTTACCAAAGGTTTTGCTTATGAAACACATCCGCGTTTTAGTCCGGATGGTAAAAAATTATTGTTCACCAGTGATAGAAGTGGTAGTGATAATATTTGGATCCTGGATATGCAAAGACAGGATACCATGCAACTTACCAAGACGCGGGTAGATGATTATGTAAATGCGGTATGGACACCGGACGGTAATTATGTCATTGCTAGTCGCGGTAGAAGATTACCTCGCTTATGGATGTTTCATGCAGATGGTGGTGGTGGCATTCAATTGAATGATGCACCAAATGCACTGAAAACCATTGACCCTTTTGTGAGTCCGGATGGCAAGACCATCTATTATAGTCAGCGATTTGGATCATGGAACTATAATGCCTTGCTACCTCAATACCAGATCGGTACTTATGATCGCGAAAAAGGATTGGTCAATACTATTACCACACGTTATGGTTCAGCCTTTACACCAACACTCAGTAAAGATGGACAGTGGATGGTGTATGGTTCAAGATATAATGACAAAACAGGTTTGGTGATTCGTAACTTGAAAAACGGTGATGAAAGATGGTTGGCTTATCCTGTACAGCGTGATGAGCAGGAAAGTATTGCGCCACAAGGTGTATTGCCAGGTATGGCTTTCACACCGGATAGTAAATATTTGATCGCTAGTTATGGTGGTAAAATTTGGAGAATACCTGTGAATGGAGATCCGGCAACAGAAATCCCCATGGATGTAGATGTGAAACTAGAACTGGGCCCTCGTTTATATTTCAATTATGATGTTAAAGACACATCACATGCACTCGCTTCTCAGATTCGCGATGCTGTACCTAGTCCTGATGGAAAGAAATTAGCTTTCACAGTGTTGAATCGTTTGTATGTGATGGATTATCCCAATGGCACTCCGGTAAGAGTAACCAACCATAACTTTACAGAAGCAATGCCTGCTTGGAGTCCGGATGGCAGACAGATCGTTTTTGCTACATGGGAAGAAAAAGAAGGAGGGCATTTGTATAAAGTAGCATTAGGCTCTAATCAAGTGACCAAATTAACCTCAGAAGCCGCATTTTATATGCAACCTGCTTGGAGTTACAATCAGCGTATTGCATTCTTCCGCGGACCGAAACGATTATTCAAAGATGCAGAAGATCCTTTCTTTGATGGAGCAGAAGGCGAGATCGTTTGGATGAATGAGAATGGTGGAGATATCAAAGTGGTGGATATGGCTAGAAACAGAGGAAACATTCATTTCACCAAAGACACTGAAAGAATTTTCTTAAATGCAGGCGGTGGTTCATTGATCTCTATTCGTTGGGATGGAACGGATCCTAAAACACATGTACGTATTACAGGTATCACCACATTTGGCTCTGTTCTAGATGGGCACAAAGGGGCTCATTCAGATCATGAAGGTACAGGCAAGGAATATGTTATGGGAAGATATATGTCTGTATCCGATCCATTGAATCATTGTATGCTTCCTGAATCTTCTGATGCCAGAGAACCACAGAATATGCCTTCTGCTGCGGGAATCATTCTGATGGCTCCGGTAGGTAATCAGGCATTGGCACAAGTGAATAACAATATTTATGTGGTAACCATTCCAGAAACGGGTAAAACTCCTAATATCAATGTTGCAGAACCCTCTGCTAGCATTTTTCCTGCCAGACAATTGACAGAGATCGGAGGGGAGTTTCCTGCATGGGAAGGAGATGGTAAAAAAATTCACTGGAGTTTAGGTAATGGACATTGGGTGTATGATACAGAGCGTGCAAAAGCAGTAGAAGATTCTGTGAAAGACGCTAAGAAAGCAGAAGCAAAAAGAGCTGCAGATAGTATCAAAGCATTGAATGCTGCAGGACCGGATGCAAAAAAACTTGCTGATTCATTGGCTAAGAAAAAAGCGGCTGATCTTGCTGCTGCATTAAAAGCAGATCCTGCAAAAGCAAAACAGGATAGCTTAGACAAAGCAGAACTGAAGAAAAAAGAAAAATACAGCCCTTCAGAGGTACAAGTAAAAGTGTATTATGAAAAAGATATCCCTACAGGCACCATTCTGTTGCGCAATGCAAGAATTGTAACGATGAAAGGAGATGAAGTGATTGAGAGAGGAGATATTTTGATCGTAAACAATCGAATCAAACAAGTGGGAAAAGGTTTATCAGCTCCTGCAGGCGCTAAAGTGGTGGATTGTTCCGGGAAGACCATTACACCCGGATTCATCGATACCCACTCTCATATGTGGCCATTCTGGGGCTTGCACAAGAATACGGTATGGATCTATGCTGCAAACCTTGCTTATGGTGTTACTACAACGAGAGATCCGCAAACAGCAACAACAGATGTGTTGACTTATGGTGATATGGTAGAAGCCGGAACCATCCCTGGTCCAAGAATTTATAGTACAGGTCCGGGTGTGGGTTATTGGATGTATAATCTCCGTGATTTGGAACAAACCAAGAAAGTGTTGGAGCAGTACAGTAAGTATTACAAAACACAGTACATCAAAATGTACTTAACAGGTGTTCGTCAAGCTCGTCAATGGATCATCATGGCTGCTAAAGAACAGAAATTGATGCCTACCACAGAAGGTGGTTTGGATTATAAACTCAACATGACTCACTTGTTGGATGGTTATCCGGGTGTAGAACATGCGATTCCTGTGTTCCCATTGTATAAAGATGTTACCAAGACCATTGCTGAAAGTAAAATGGCACATACGCCAACATTACTGGTAGCTTATGGTGGTCCTTGGGCAGAGAATTATTACTACACTACTGAAAGTCCGTTAAAAGATTCAAAACTGAATCGTTTCACACCATATGAAGAACTCAGCACGAAAGCTCGCAGAAGAACAGGTGGCAATGGTGGATGGTTCACACCAGAAGATCATGTGTTCCAAAAGCATGCACAGGGTAGTAACAGTTTAGTGCAACAAGGAGGCTTGGTGGGTGTTGGTAGTCATGGTCAGCTACAAGGTTTAGGATATCATTGGGAATTGTGGAGTGTAGCGAGTGGTGGTATGAGTCCACTCAATGCTTTGAAAACGGCTACTATTTTAGGAGCTACTGCATTAGGGTTAGACAAAGACTTAGGTAGTATTGAATCAGGTAAACTAGCAGATCTTGTGATCATGGATGCAAATCCATTACAGAATATCAGAAATACCAATACCATTCGTTACGTGATCAAAAACGGACGTATGTATGATGGTAATACATTGGATGAAGTATATCCAACAGCAAGAAAACTAGATATCAGTTCTTGGACGAAAGAAGCACCGAAGGTGACGACAGCGGTAAAAGAATAGCTTTGGATACTGATTTCAGATTGCTGATGTCAAATATTTGATAAAAAACAGAGCGGCGAACATCTTGATTGTTTGCCGCTCTGTTTTTATTATTCCCTTCTAAAACTGCGGATTCACTCCCGTATAATTTGCTGGTGTTATTGCTTTTAGTTCTTTCTTCACCGCAGCACTTACTTTAAGGGATTGAATGAATTGATGCATCGCTTTTTTGTCAATTTTATGATTGCCACGTGTCAAGTCTTTCAAGGCTTCGTATGGATTTGGGTAGTTTTCTCTTCTTAGAATGGTTTGGATGGCTTCTGCTACTACCGCCCAGTTATTTTCCAGATCTTCTTTGATCTTCGCTTCATTCAATAATAATTTGCCCAATCCTTTTTCAATCGATTTAAATGCAATGGCTACATGCGCTACAGGAGATCCGATATTGCGTAACACCGTTGAATCTGTCAGGTCTCTTTGCAAACGGCCGATGGGCAATTTGGCTGAAAGATGCTCCAATAAAGCATTCGCCATTCCTAAATTCCCTTCTGCATTTTCAAAATCGATCGGGTTTACTTTGTGTGGCATAGCAGAAGAACCTACTTCACCTTTCTTGGTCTGTTGCTTGAAATAATCCATGCTGATATAAGTCCAGATATCTCTGCAGAGATCCATCAGAATATTGTTGATACGTTTGATGGCATCAAAATGAGCCGCTAAACAATCATAATGTTCGATCTGGGTAGTGAATTGCATTCTTTGTAATCCCAATACATTTTCTACAAAATCATTACCTAGTGATACCCAATTTTTCTTTGGGAAAGCAATATGATGTGCATTAAAGTTTCCGGTAGCTCCTCCAAATTTTGCAGCATATGGAATACTTGCGAACATTTCAATCTGGTGATTGATCCTTTCTACAAATACCATGGTCTCCTTACCCAAACGTGTAGGAGAGGCGGGTTGTCCGTGTGTACGTGCCAACATCGGAACATCTTTCCATTTCACAGCTAATTGATACAAATGATTTTGAAGATTTACCAATGCCGGTAAATATTCATGCTCCATCGCATGTTTCCAGCTTAATGGAATAGCTGTGTTATTGATATCCTGTGAGGTCAATCCAAAATGGATCCATTCTTTCAAATGGGAGATGCCCGCTTTGTCCAATTGCTCTTTGAGAAAATACTCAACAGCTTTCACGTCATGATTGGTCACTGCTTCAATCTGTTTGATCTGCTGTGCGTCGTCAAAACTGAACTGATTGGCCACTTTTTGTAAATGTGCTTTTGCTTTGGCCGGCAGTTTAAAGAAACGTTTATCAGCCAGAAAAAAGAAGTATTCAATCTCCACTAGGACCCTGTATTTGATCAGTCCGAATTCAGAAAAATAGTTATCCAAGTGCTGAACTTGTTTGCGATAACGTCCATCGATAGGGGTAACAGCGGTCAGGAGATTGAGTTCCATTGGGGAAATTGAGGTTATTTATTGATTATTGGTTTTCTTTGCATGCAAATTTAGCTGAATTGGACAAGAGAATAAGGATTGGAGCCGTTAGTTATTTAAATACCCGTCCACTGATGTTCGGTGTACGCAGATCCGGGTTAATGGACAAAGTGGAAGTGACAGAAGATTTCCCGGCCAATATAGCATCCATGTTGCTCAATGATCAGGTCGATGTTGGGCTGGTTCCTGTGGCCATTATACCTCGTTTGAAGGAAGCACATATCATTACGGATTATTGCATTGGCGCTGTTGGAGAAGTCGCTTCAGTAGGTATTTTCAGCGAAGTACCGATGGAACAAATCGAAACTCTGATTCTAGATTATCAGAGTAGAACTTCTGTAAATCTGGCTAGAATATTGATCAAAGAGTATTGGAAAAAGCAAGTAAACATTGAAAAAGCTACTGCTGATTATCAGCATCGTATTCAAGGAACTACAGCGGCTGTCGTAATAGGAGATAGAGCTTTGGCTCAACAGCGTCAATCACGTTACTATTACGACCTCAGTCTGGCATGGCAACAGCATACGGGCTTACCCTTTGTATTTGCTGCTTGGGTGTCGAACAAGGTATTGGATGAAGATTTTGTAGATGCGTTCAATCGAGCCAATGCTTATGGGATATCACATCTTGATGAAGTAGTAAAGGATATTGAGTTCCCATATTATGACTTAAAAAAGTATTACGCTACTAATATCAGTTATCATTTAGACGCAGAAAAAAAGGCCGGGTTGCAATTGTTTTTACAAAAACTGTCAGAACTTCCCGACTTGTCTTAACCCATCTTCTATGCATGGAATAGCTGTCATCACCATTTGCTTTAATAACCTGACCGATCTCAAAAAGACCTGTCAGTCGGTAGATGCGCAGACCCTTCACCCTACAGAACATTGGATCATCAATGGTTCTACAACAGATGATATTGCTGACTGGTTAGCAAAAACAGCTCAGCCTGCTTATCGAAAATGGGTCAATGAAAGAGATAAAGGCATCGCTGATGCCTTCAATAAGGGGATTGACAGGGCTGTCTCTGAGATCACACATTTACTCAATTCAGGAGATGTTTATGCAAGCGATGATGTTTTGGAAAACGTGCATATCTTCTTTCAAAAACATCCCACTGTTCAATGGATCAGTGGAAATATACAGTTAACCCGTGGGGGAGAGCAGGTAGTGGTAGGTAAGCCTTTTGAAAAACGAAAACTGTATAGAGGTATGCGCAGTGTTTCGCATCCAACATGGTTTGTAAAGAAGGGAGTGTATCAACGTACCGGTGGTTATAGTAGTGATTATAAAATTGCGATGGACTATGATATGATGTGCAGACTTGCATCAGAACCTTATCTCTATCTCCCAAAAACCATTGCTATTTTCGATGATACAGGTGTTAGCTCGTCACAATATTTGAAGTCTCTGGATGAAAATCGAAAAGTGTATACTACTCACTTCGGACCATCCATCAAATTGAACTTATGGCAGTTGCGGTTGAGAGTGTTGCACTACTTATTACAAAGTAGCTTTGGAAAATGGTTGTTCCGAATCAAGAAAAAAATGGGATTGGAAAATTGGTAATGATCATTTGCCCAAAAAAATATCAATTGCCTTGATCACTTTTTCGGCAGAAACATTTGCGTACGGTTCAGCGATCACAAACTCATATTTACTTCTTACAATCGATGCATCTGTCAATTCCTTTTCAATGTGATCGGGATAACATGCAAAGAAATGAGGTGCTAGGGCAGATGGATATGGGGCAAATCTTTGGTATTGTGATCCATTGAAAACACCAACGACCGGACATCCAACTGCAGCGGCCAAATGAACAGAGCCGGTATCTACTGATAGTAATAATGTGGCGCGATGTAATATCGACAGCATTTCTACAAGTGTAGTTTTCCCGGTAAGATCTATAACAGGATACGTATATGCTTTGCAGAAGGCATCGGTATATGTTCGATCTCCGGAAGATCCACATACGACCATTGTGTAACCCTGTGTTTTGAAAAGGTAGGAGGCTGCCAATACAAAATGACCGGTAGGCCAAATCCTGCTAGCGCTTCTGGAGCCCGGGAATAGAACCACATACTTTTCAGGTAATCCTTTGAATGGGGTTAATAGTGATGTTGGTACTCTTGTATCTTCAACAGCTGATTCAATACCTGTTACAAAGGAAGTGAACAATTTATTCCTGAAAAACTCAAATAAAGGCTTTTCAGCGTGATGGAAAAGCCGTGTATACAAGTTCCGGTCATATCCTAACTCATAAGGCTGTACACTTTCTGTGTTTGCTGTCATTCCAATACGATGCTTTGCAGATGCGGCTTTCACAATACTGTCATCATATCTTTTATCCCTGGAAAAAGTGGGGTTGATAATTGTATCATATCCCTGGCGATAGATCATTCTCAAAAAACGATACCTGTATCTCAGGTCTTTCTTGAATTTTATCTTATCGATCCAAAACGATTTCTGAACCGAATCAGCATCAAATGTTTCAAATATGGATTTCCAGCTTTTATTCCCGGTAAAATGAATTTCATACGAACGATAGGCTGGTGCTGACGTGATTTCATTGAGAAAGTTGCGCCATAGCATATAATCACCGATCTCATCAATACGAATGATAAGTAGCTTCTTTTGTTCAGACTTCTGTCTAAAACCCATGCCGGCTAAAAGTCCGATGATCTCGTATATGATTCCTTTGATGCGGTTCAATGACTAACTTAAATAATGCTTACAAATGTACATGATGAAAGTATGATTTGATATAGACTCATTCAAAGCAATTTTTTGCCGCTGATTCACAGATTAAGCAGTTGCATTTACCTATTTTTACTGCATTAAATAGTGTACTATGGGTTTTCTAGGTGATTTGAAGCATCGTTTATATACCAAATTGCGCAGAACATTGAATCTGGAGCAGATAGATGCCCGTCAAGCAAAGATGCATAGTATCCAGATCGAGCAGTTTCTCGAAGATAACCTTTATCGAAATCCTCGTTACCAGCAACCTGATAAGTTGAACAAATATGAGTTTCAGGCTTTTTCTCAAATGGGCGATGATGGGATCATTGAAGAGATTTTTCGAAGGATCGGGACCACTAATCAATATTTCATAGAGTTTGGTGTTGAAGACGGAACAGAGACCAATACTACCTATTTACTTTATAAAGGTTGGAAGGGGCTTTGGATGGATGGCAGTGAAAGACATATCACTGCTATACATGATTCATGCCCAAAAGCTATTGCCAGAGGTGATCTAAAAGCGATTCAGGCATTTATAACAGCAGAAAATATAGAATCACTTTTCGATAAAGCGGGAGTGCCCATCGAACCGGATCTTTTATCGATCGATATTGACAGAAATGATTATCATGTTTGGAAAGCCATACAGAAATATCGTCCACGTGTAGTTATCGTTGAATATAACGCAATCTTCAGACCCGGTTGCGAGCATGTGATCGACTATGATGCAAGTGCGATGTGGGATGGATCCGGCAATACAGGTGCTAGTCTTGAATCATTCTGTAAACTCGCAAGTGAAAAGGGGTATAAACTGGTTGGCTGCTGCTTTGCAGGTGTTAATGCTTATTTTGTTCGGGAAGATGTGATCGGGGATCACTTTGTTGGCCCATTCACAGCTGCCAATCACTATGAGCCACCGCGCTATAATTTATACCACAAAACAGGACACCCACGTAAATTGAGTCTCTAAGAACGTAGCTGATTTTCGGATATGATGAACTCAGTTGCTAAGTCCTTGTCATCTTCGTGGAAAAGACAAACATCGTAGTAAGCAATACAACTATCTCCCTCTTTTGCATAACGGTGTAGATCTTCCAATATCGCTACTTGGTCAATAGGTACGGTCATTAGGTATCTTCCTTTGTTATCAAAAAGAATTACATTTTTGTAGCCAACTTCTCCAAGCGTTAGTAAAGTTGATAAACCTTCTTCACCAATAGCTTGCATATTGGTGGTATTGTATTCAAAATAGATAACCGGTCTTTTTTCACGGATGAGCTTTGCAGAACCTCTGATAATGATGGTATCAAATCCTTCGCAATCAATTTTCAATAACTTTAGCGTACGATTCAATAAGTGTTCTTCTCCTAAAACCTCATCCAAAGTTTTAAAATGTACCACTTCTCCTTGGTCTTCATTAGGTATCAAAGTGGTATTCCAGCCCGTTTTCTCCATGGCTACGCGCTTGCTTTCGATCTTTTCACCTAAAAAGGTTTTGATCAGTGTCACATTCTTAAGCGATATGGTATTTTTTTTCAGAAACTCGAAAGCGAAATCATCACCTTCAATACCAATGACCGGGAGTTCAATCGCAGACTTAATTATGGCAATGGTGTCACCCACATTTGCTCCAACATCTAATACAGAAAGAGAGGGGTACTTTGTAGCCACGCAAGCAGACAATCGTCCAAGCTGTCTATTTGCTCCCGGATCATACTTATAGGTACTGATCTGAGGATTATTCCCGGGCATTTCTAATATATAGTTTCCGACAGTGACCTTCTTGATCTTCTTTTTTTTCTTTTCACTGTGCACATTCACTTTGATAACATCGTATCCGAAAATATTCAATATCGATCTGATCAGTTTACGCATAGCTGCTACTTTATGATGACTTTGCCTCCGGCAATATTACTATCTGTTCAGGAGATCTGATACAATCTTTTCAAATTGAGGTTGATAACAGAAATCATAGGCATTTGGCCCTTCCGGAACTACATTCGGACATTGATAATAGACCTTATCGTGACTGGGAAACAGA
>OGVO01000176.1_pt1 | contig 12149 bp, 13 predicted proteins | sample 1575771 | NCBI WGS metagenome assembly OGVO01 (sample SAMN07581527, study PRJEB24739) | freshwater metagenome | place: Singapore | collected 2015-01 | reverse complement strand
ATAATAAAAATCCTCAAAAAATAATAAAAACTACCACATGAATGTAATTATAACATAAAAAAATGATAATTCAAGTAAAAAGCCAAAAAAAATTACATACAGGCAAATATCGTGACTGGGAAACAAGAATTTGAATTTAGCAAAAGATGCAAAAAATGACGAGTTTTATACTTTGTATGAGGATATAGAAAAAGAAATAAGTAATTATGATTTGGCTGGCAAGGCGATATACTGCAACTGCGATGATGTAAGCTTTAGCAACTTTTTTAAGTTTTTTATGGATAAAGTAGATGAGGTAAGGTTCAAACGTGTAATTTTTAGCGGGTTGAATGTGAAATATTTTACAATTATTGACAATGTTGAGGGTATTTTATCTGTTGAAAGACGTGAAATGGTGGGGAATGGTGATTTTAGAAGTGATGAGTGCGTTGAGATGCTTAAAGCTTCCGATGTAGTCGTTACCAATCCGCCTTTTTCTCTATTTAGAGAATATGTAAGTCAATTAGTAAAATATGATAAAAAGTTTGTAGTTGTTGGCAATTATAACGCTGTAACATATAAAGAAATATTCAAGTTGATAAAACAAAATAAATTATGGCTTGGATTAAATGGTGTTAAAAAATTCAGGAAGCCAAATGGAGAGTTTCAGAAATTTGGAAATGTCAACTGGTTTACTAACATTTCAGCCGGTAGAATTACACCAAAGCTAGTATTGACAAAGTGTTACAATCATGAAGATTACCAGAAGTACGACAACTACGACGCAATCGAAGTCAGTAAAGTTAAAGATATTCCAGTTGATTACGATGGCGCAATGGGTGTTCCAATTACTTTTCTTAAAAAATACAATCCTGAACAGTTTGAGATTGTTGGATTGCTAGATGATAAACGAGAGAAAAGCGATGGGTTAATACATGGAACCCCGACATATTTAGATGAGAAACATAAGAAGTGCGTTGGCGCTGTTTTAAACAATAAGGCTAAATACTCAAGAATCATTATTAAACACAAAAAATGAATCTTATCAATGAGAATCGAGTTACATAAAATTAAAGTTAAGGCCTGATACATTTAGATACAAACTGATACAATATTTTTTTATGTTTTACTTGCATTATCAATTTTTTATGTTATAATCTTTTTACGGTATTAATTTTTTGAGGAGTTTTTATCATGGCAAAGTTAAGTGTAGCGATTAGTGCGAATGATGAAGTTATTGCGAATGTTGTAAAAAAAGAGAGAAGGATTGAGACCCTTCCTGAAGGAAAGCATAACTTTAAAATTTTAGAGTGTGACATCAAAACTTCCAAAGCTGGGGAGAACTACATCGGCCTCGTTATAGAAATCGTTGATGGTGAGTATGCTGGGTTAGTTTCGTCCCACAGATACTGCATATATCATAGCAACGAAGTTGTTGCGAAGTATGCAATGATTAATTTGAAGTCGCTTCTGAAAGTGTTGGGTATAAAAACTTTTGAAGATACAGAAGAGCTCGTTGGCGGATTTTTTGGTGGGCTTGTGGGGAAGCAGAAGAATAATCCTGCTTTTACAGAGATAAAGTTTGTGTATGAGTCCAACAAGGCTGATAAAGTAAGGGTTGAGAAAGTAGTTTTGGAAAAGCCAGCCGTTAATATTGAGGATGAGGAAATTCCTCTTACTGATGAGGATATAAAGGCTGCTGAGGCTGCTGCTGAAAATTTTAATAAAGAAAGAGAAGCCGCAAGACAGAAGGAGGAGGATGCGTTGAGAGCACGTGCTGAAGCCGCAAGACAGAAAGAAGAGGAGGAAGCTAGAAAGGTAAGAGAAGAGGCGGTGAAAGCGGTAGATGCGCGTCAAAGTGCTAGCATGAAAGCAAAGGCTGATGCGTCAATCCAAAAGGTGGAAAGCAGGAAGATAGCTCCACCGCCATGGGTAAGCAAGTTTTAATTTTGTTTTAGGTAGGTTTTGTGGGGTGGATTGGCCACCCCAAATAAATTTAAATTTTATAGGGTAAAAAATCATGATGAAAGATAGCGAAATTATTAACAAAAATGTTAGTGATAATTTAGTTTTTGAGAGAGTAGATGATTTTAGGGTTGATGCTGATTTGAACGTACCGATCCAACAGCTGGACTACTCAGACCCAATGACTGACTATTATGTCGATTGTGAAGGTGATAGCTACAAAGTTAAAAAGTTATATGCATTGGTAGAGAAAGACGAACCTTTTTTGGTTCCGATAGCCGGTCTTTCACTACGGGATAAAATTTGGAATGGATGCACCATGTTACAGCTAGCATTACACGTTAAAAAGTGTATGAATGCTAACGTTGATGAGTACCCAATTTTGCTTGATTGGAACGGTGACTTGGCCGATGGAAGGCATAGGCTTATAAAAGCACTTTGTGAGGGTCGTAAGCATATCTTATGTAAGCGTCTTTTTGTCAAGCCCGACCCATGCATAAAGTATGACCCGAGGGAATTTTAATTTTAGGTTAATTTAGTTTGATTTATCATTTTTTTGTGTTATAGTGTTGATGTTTTTACTTATAGGGAGTTGTGATGGAAGCACGTTATTATCAGAAGGAAGCGGTTGATGCGGCGATGAAGTCATCTTTAAAAAAGAGTCTTTTGGTGTTACCGACAGGCACGGGAAAATCCGTCATTATAGCGCTGTTAATCAAGGAGATTTTACGGGTATCTCCGCGTAGCAGGGTCCTGGTGTTGACTCATTCAGCCATTTTAGTTAAACAGAATGCTGAGAAGTTTAAAGAGATGTGTAAGTACCCGCACGGGGTCTATTCTGCGTCATTAAAGAAGGAAGACGTTTTTCAGCCTATAATCTTTGGTGGCATTCAGTCGGTAGCACCGGCGATTGAGCGCGGTGTAAAGTTTGGGAGTAGGGATTATGTGATTATTGATGAGGCTCATGCGGTGGGTAAAGATGAGCTTGCGATGTACAGTAAAGTTTTGGGAGTTTATGGTGCGGCAAGGGTTATAGGCTTGACTGCTACGCCGTACCGCTTGGACGGCGGGCTGCTGGTTGATAGCGGTATTTTTGATGGTGTTGATTATGACATATCTGACGCAGCGGGTATGGCCCGGTTATGCGAGGAAGGGTTTTTGTGTAGAGTAGAAAACTTTTCATCCTCTCTTAAATTAAATTTAGATTCAGTTAGTATATCATCTGATTTTAGTGATGAACAAGCTACTGAAGAAATGATTAAAATTTACAAATCTGCATTAGATAGTGTCATTGACTTTAATGTTGCAAAGGGCTTGAAGAAATGTATGATTTTTACGCCGTCAATTGCCGCGAGTGAGATTGTACATGAGTATTTAAAGAGTAAGCACCGTGCTGACGTATATAGTGTTGTTGTTCATAGCAAGTTGTCAAATGATGTGAATAGCCGTGCGCTGGAGGAATTCAAACACTTCTCAGCGAATTACATCGTATCTTCATCTATGCTAACAACTGGATTCGATTGTCCAGCTGTTGATTTGATTATTGATTTGGCACCGACTATTTCAGCTTCACGTCACGTTCAAAAAATAGGGCGTGGTACCCGCGTATGTGCTGGTAAGGAGCTCTGCTATTACATCGATTTTGCTGGCAATTTGGACCGCCTCGGCCCAATTGATGATGTTGAAGTGATTAGCGTTAAAAAGGGTGTTGAGAAGGTTGAAGAGGTTGAAGAGAAGGTCGAAAGAGAGGTCAAAAAGAGAAGGGTTTTTAAAGAGTTTTGTGTTTCCTCGGGAGAAGTTATGAGTTCGATTAAAGTTGTTGGCGTTAAAGAGTACGTTTATCCGACTTCAGGCGTGGATGACGATTTTAGAGGGCTTTTTTTAAGCATGGTAAAGGCATATGATAGGGTTCAAGTACGTGAGGGTTTTGTAGACGGGTGGACGAAGGTGGCGATTGAGCAGGCTTTTTCAGGTGTAGATGTGGGTGATTTCATTATTGAATGTGTTGGTGATGAACTTTTCGATTTTTGCGTAAGTTATGGGGTGGATGGTATAGGTGTAGGTGATGGTGTTGTGAGTTTTTGGGGAAGGGCAGGCAAGAGCGTTTATAGCCTTGAAATCAAGTCGTCATTGTGTGATGCAGTGAAGTTCTCCGATGAGCTTTTTGACCACGTCGGAGATTTGATGCCAGTTGTTAGTAAGATTGTAAAAGTTGATGAGCTAAAAATTGATGCTAGTAAGCTAAGATATACAGCAGGGTTTGACAGGTGCGCACGTTCAGCTAATTTTCCTGCAATCGTAATGTACTCACCGTCATCACGTGCTGTAGTAAGTAGTTATAAATAAAGTTAATAGCCTTTAGTTATAAATAAAGTTAATAGCCTTTAGTTAGAGATAGTCGATTATAGTCGATTATCTCTGATTACAAACTGATACATTCTATTACAAACTGATACAATAAAGTTTGATTTTTACTTGCATTATCAATTTTTTGTGTTATTATGTTGTTCATGCAGTATTTATTAATTTTTAAGGAGAAGCAAATGTTTGACATTTCAAAAATTTACGAAAATATCATTTCTTGCTACACCTACGCTGATGTGTGTGATGCTGAGGAGATTGTAAAGGAACGTCATGAGATGACTAAATTTGAGCCAGTTTTTTTATCTGGTGATAAAGTTACGGCGCGTAAGGTAGCCTTGATTCGTTATCAAGCGGCAATCTTCAAAAAGTACTACTATAATTTTGCTGTTAAGAATGGTTATGACGGAACATTTAACGCGTTTGTTGCGGAGTTTGAGGAAGTTGTTGTTAAACGAATGGGTCAAATTGAGGCTTTTGACATGCTTTACACCTCAGAACTCATCGAATTTTATGTTGATGTTGATTTGACGCTCATGGCGATGACTTTAGCAGGTAAAGTTAGGGGTATGGAAGTGATGGAAACGGAAGATAACGTTGAAGATAACGTTGAGGATACTGATAACGTTGAAGCTACTGATAACGTTGAAGATAACGTTGAAGATAACGTTGAAGATAACGCTGAAAAAGGCAGAACCGCCTGTGTTGTTGGTATTTCTGGTGCTACAGTCGACAAAATTAAAGATTATGATGTTGTTTATTGCAATTTTATTGTAGGGGATGCTGATAAGCTAAATGCGGACATTATTCGTGTTAAGCATATCGGCGTTGATAGTGACATTGTTTTAGGTATATGGGATATTACGACACCGGGGGCTTTTACAATTGCTGCTAAGTATATGAGCAGGTGGGAAGAGAGAGAATTTGCAATTTTGCAGGGTGATGATTGTATGATAAGGCTTGGCCACCTTCTTTTTAATATGGTAGCGGAAACGTCGGGTTGGTTCTTCAATGATATTTTGATGGCAGCTGTTAATAAATTTGTTGATGCTACGCGTATGCAATATGATACCTCCGCTTGTCTTTTTTATAAGTCCTACATTATAACGTTTTTGTGTGCTGTTCTGTTAGATAACGGGTATTGTGAAGAAGACCTTGATAATTTTGTTTGTTTAATTAAACGTAATTACGTTATTTTGAAGTAATTGAAATGTTACAAGCTGTTACAATATTTTTTATGTAATAGCTTGTAATGTCAATATTTTGTGTTATAATGTCTGTAAGTAGTAAATTTTATGTAGTAAATTTTAAAGGAGAAGTAAGATGTCGATTAAAGTTATCTCAATGCTAGAACGTGGTTTAGTTGAAGACTTCATTGCTGAATTTTGCGATGGTAGTGATGTTCTTTCTAACGTTGCTGAATGCGTGAGTAAATACAGCGTGTATGATATTGCACAATATATCTGGGAATTCTCATCTGATGCTAAAGATAAGGATTTACATGTTGATTATGCGGTAGCTCTTACGCTTGCAATTAGGATGCTTGGTGTGATAAATAACTTGATGTATAACGCAGATGTATATAGTGAGAAATCTGTTTTTAATGAGTTAGAAAAAGGCATTAAAATTGCTTTTACAACCCTATAAGGAGGAATTAAAATGTTTAATTTTATTACAACTAAGTTAAAGATGTTTTTTGTTAGATTTATCGATGCAGGGGCTATGCCTGTGAATGGCGTGCTAGTGCGGTATAAAATGGGGAACTGGTATGAGTGCGGTTCTGGAAAGGATAAATTAATTACATCAAAAAATTCATATAACGTTTATTGCGCTAACAAATCTTTTTTTAAAAGATAACTTGCATTATCAAAATTTTGTGTTATAATTATCTTAGGTAGTAAATTTTTATTAATTTTTAAGGAGAAGCAAATGTCGTATAATTCAATTAAAGAAGCTAAAGAAGTTGATATTGACCTTTTAACACGCGAACTTAAAAGAATTTGCGTTGGAAAGTCATATCGTGCGGTAGGTCGTGATACTGGCTTGTCGTATGAGCTTATCAGGAAAGTAGCAATGGGTACGCATAAAACGGTTTGTATTGATGTGTACAATAAATTGTTAGCTTACTGCAAGGCAAACTAAAACGGCTTTGGGTGGTATATAATACCACCCTTTTACTTTTTTTCAAGGGGTAGAGATGAAATACACTGATAGTGATAAAGTTGAGTTCCCACCCGGTCTTGTTGGTGAGGTAGCCGAGTATATACTTGCTTCCGCTCATCGTCCTGTCAGCAAGATTGCGCTGGCGGGTGCGATTGCCTACGTTGCATCGATAGCTGGTAGAGCATATAACGTAAGCGGCACTGGGCTAAACTTATATCTTTTGCTTATAGCGGCGACGGGACGCGGTAAAGAAGCGGTTTCATCAGCGATTGATGTTTTAACGGCTGAGGTTAGCCGTTCAATTCCTAACATTTCATCGTATGTAGGGCCGACGGCGGCTTCTTACCAAGGGCTTGTCCGTTATATGAGTGATAAAAACCAGAACTCAATCGTGCAGATGCAGGGGGAGGCTGGAATCTGGCTGCAAGAGTTGTGTAGTCCAAAGGCTTCAGATGTTAGTAAGGGGTATCAGCGTTTTCTTTTAGACGTATATACAAAGTCTGGTCACGGCAGGAGCGTCAAGCCGATGGTGTATGCTGATGCAACGAAGAACACCAAGCCTTTACTTTCCCCCGCCCTTACCATTTTTGGTGATACCACCGAGAGTGAGTTCATCAAGTCACTTTCAGATAGCATGATTTCGTCTGGGCTACTTCCGCGCTTTTTAACGGTGGATTATGCCGGCCCTAGAGTTTCAAATAATTTGGAAAGAAATCCGATTCCTTCCGACAGCCTCATCGAGGGTTTATGCGCACTGGTTTCTCAAAGCGAAGCACTGAATAGTGAGAACGTTGCTATTGATGTTGAGTGCGACGAGGATGGAAAGAAGGCACTTGATGATTTTGACGAATTTTGTGATGACCGAATTAATGAGGCCGTGGATGAAAGGCTTGTCCACCTGTATAATCGTGGTCATTTGAAGGTGCTTAAACTTTCCGCGTTAATAGCAGTGGGATGCAATGTTTATGATCCTATAATTTCAGTAGAGCACGTTGATTATGCGGTAAAAATCGTCAAAGCTGACATTGAGAGCATGATAGCGCGTTTCACATCCGGTGAAGTTGTTACTTCTGAAAACCGCGATGAAATGCAACTTGATAAAGTTAGAGAATGCATCAATTTTTACGTTAATGCGTCATGGGGTGAGGTTAGCAAGTACTGTAATGCGTCACACAGGGAAATGTTTTCTGGTAAAGTCATTCCTTTTGCTTATATACAGCGCAAGTTGAGTGGTATAGCCGCATTTAAATCGTCATCCAAGTCGACGTCTGACGCTATTAAAAGCACGTTAAAAACGTTATGCGACATGGGGGAAATTATTGAAGTTGAGAAGTCAGTTGCCAAGGCTAACTACCGGTCAGATGCGCTGTGCTACCGCCTTAAAAAATAAAGGAAAATACACGTGATAACCGCTAATGACATTGAAAATTTTAATAATATTGATAACTTTAAGGATTGTAAAATGAGTACATGTAATGATAGAAGTCATACCGAGAGCTGGCATCAAGAGCAAATTTTTAAGTTTGCTGAGGGGGCAGAGAGGAGCTTCCCTGAGTTACGATGGATGCACCACATTCCAAATGGTGGTATGCGCGGAAATGACCCGCGAACGCGGGCTATTCAGGGTGCATCAATGAAGAGGCAGGGTGTGAAGTCAGGCGTGGCCGACATTTTTTTACCAGCATCACGATCCGGTTATAATGGGCTATATATCGAACTAAAACGACCCGATTTAAAGCCAAAGAAAAAGACGTCAAAAGGTGGTGTAAGTGACGAACAAGCTGATTTTGGGCGTTACGTTATCAAACAAGGTTTCAAGTGGGTCGTTAGTTATGGCAGCGAAGAGGCAATATTGGAAATACTTAACTACCTGCAAGAGGTAGAACTAAATAAGTAGAGATAGTCGATTATCTCTATTTATTTTTTTGTTGAACAATTACAAACTGATACGCTTGATTACAAATTGATACAATAAAGTTAGGTTTTTACTTGAATTATCAATTTTTTATGTTATACTTTATTTACTTGATAAATTTTAAGGAGTTTAAAAATGGATAACCCGAATAAAAACGTTATTTTTGTTAAGAGTGATGACGGTGTGTATGCCGTTGATATTAATGATTTTAGCAAGGTTGAGTTTGTTTGCGATTTAAGGCATGTTAATGCTAAATATATTAATTTAATTATAGGAGCACCGATACTTTATAATACTGTGAATATTAATGTTAATGTTTTGAGCCGTTTGATTTATTGTGTTGATGAACTACCGCCATCCATCCAAAATGACCATATGCGTGACCTTATGAAGTCTTTTGAGGAATTAGTTAATGCTGGGATAACCGCACTAGCTTTAAGTGATGACAACTACTTAAATAAAGGAGTAAAAAATGTATAAGTTATATAAAGAGGGAAGATTGAGCAGAAGGCTTAATGTTCTTCTTGGTCTTTTAGCGTTATCTTGCATGATATACATTGGTAATGCCGGTGATGGCGTTCAAGTGGATAATCCAAAAAAGGAGAACGTACATGTTAGCAAAAAGTGAAATCTTGGTGGATGATAGCGTTGAAGGTTTTATTGTTGTTACTACAACTTTTTCTTGCACCCGCTTAGATATTAAGTTATCAAGCGGGCTTACATTCACGATGTATGAGAATGCCAATACATGTGATAGAAACGCAAAGATTGACGTGGAGATTTTGGACTCAATCAGTCAAAAGAAATTTTACTGTGGAAATGCAAGCGACGTCTATATTTTGAAGGGGATGGGTTTTAAAAACATTGTATGCACGTCAGATATTTACGGAAGCGATATTAATTATGTTTCAGACTACGCTGTTTTCGTTAATGAACATCAATCTGAAATTTTGTATAGTTTGCTATTAAAGGATGAATTGTCAATTAAGGGTAGTATTGACGCGTATATTGTTAAAAGGCTCAATTTAGTAAAAGCCGTTGAAGATTGTAGTGACTTGCTATGCGTGTACTACAAAGAAGATGATTGCGTGGTAAATAAAAGCTATGATAACAACTTCAATAAGCTCATTGACATTAAGATTGATTTTTTCGTATTAAGGGCATTATGTGATTATGATGGTTTAAATGAAGTTCGTGATGCGATGAATTCATCTGAATTTTACGGGGATAATCCAGAAATCGAACATATTAAAAATTTATTAAATGTTTGTGATTTTGGTGTTAGGGATAATACAGATTTATCATTTTTTTATTTGTATAGGATATGTGATGTTATAAGTAGGGATTTTAGCGTTTTATGGGATGCCCTACGTTATAGCGCTAGAAACTACATGTATGAAATTTTTAATGCTATAAAATTTGAAGGCGTTATCGTTGAAGTTCATGATAACTATATACGTCTAGCAGTAAATAGTGATGGTGGGATGCCTAGACTTATAAATAAGTTGCGAGATGCGGATATTTACCGTTCTGGTGTTAAGTGATTGTTATGTATCAAAATTATAAAAAGGGGGCTTTTAGCCCCCTTTTTTATGATAACTTACCAGGTGGGGTAAAGTTAGCGGTATAACGTGCGGCGTGTGTGATGCGGAAGTCGGCGAGGTTACCATTAAGCCAGCGTCCTGTGCTCCGGGGGTCGTTGCCGATTGCAAGACGCATTGCTGTTGTGGCCGATGGTTTGTTCGTGGCAGATAAGTTGGATGCGCGTAATACACCATCTTGGAATAGCCTTACCGCGTTACCCTGCACGCTAACTGCGATATGCTGCCATGTACCCACCGGTACAGCTAAACCCTGTAAAAATGGCCCAACAGTACCGTTGATATTAAACCATAAAAACGTTATTAAGCCTGTTGCTGACATCTCAAAAATCCACGCGTTGTTGTGATTTGATGTCGTAAGCATTGACGATGCTATATACTCGATTTTACTATGTGCGCCGTTTTTCCTGACCCAGAACTCAACCGTGAAATCTTGCTGGATGGAAACGTAAGGATGTGGCCCTGAAATCAGCCAGTTATTACCTCTGACTTTAAGTGTTTTGTGGCCAGTAAATTTCTCAAATTCATTATCAGCAATTAATATAGCATCATTTGGGTACTTAGGAATCATATTAAGATTTAGGGTTTTGTCAATATAGGCTGAACGGAAGGTTGGGTTAGTGTTAAAATACTGTTTTGAAACAACGTATTGCTCAAACGCGTCACCGCCTCCTGAAGGCGCGGGAAGAGCAACGGGTATAACATGCTCCTGGTATGAGCTATAACCGTCCCTTTCAGATGATAATGTTAATGCTAACTCACCACTTGATGCTGCAGATGGGTCGAACATTGACTCTTTAAATCTATCTGTCGGTAAGGCGAAACCGTGTGAAGCATAACGATTAACAAGTGAATAGCGAATACCAGCCATGGAAACTCGATTAGCTGATGAAAAACCTGAATCGCTTCTAAAAACACGGAGTGCGCCGTTGAAAATCTGACTTTCTGGCCGGTTATTTGTAAAATTTCCAACCTCGACTCCATTTTGGTATAGGCGGTAAATATAATTGTTTGTTGCAGGGAGGTAAGTTGATGTCATTGCTAAGTGCACGAATTGTGCGAGATGCATATCCGCAAGTGCGGTTAGTGTTGAAACACCATTGGCCGCTGCGTTCCATACGTTAAAGGTTGGAATATTAGAAGAATTGATTGAAAGATTGAAGTGGAGGGTATCAGTTATGAAAATATCCGTAGAGTTAGAATGTGCAACAGGGAAATACACCCACGCCTCAATCGTTACGCTTTTCTGAAATAAATTGAAGAGGTAAGCGCTTGACTGTGTTAGCAACAACCCGTTTGTGCCACCCGCTGTTTGCATTTTAATACTATCCATACCAAATAGTCTGTTTACGCTATCAACTGAAAGGCTAGCATGCGGTGCTATTGATGCAAGTGCGACGCCTCCATTATTTACAGGTGGAATGGCGTCCATTGGTATAACAATGCTATTGTTAAAATGTTCATCAATGATGTACCCGCCTGATAAGCCGTATGATGCTGGGTCTATCACTAATGAAGTTCCAGCGGTTGTAAGGTTATCAATTTGAGCACCGTTAGACTCAATAATAACCCTATATGTCGTGCCGTTTTCTGGGCCGATATTGCCTGCCGAAAAATCCACGCCAGATGAAGAAGTTTGCTGCTTTCTATCGCGGTGTGCCCATGATAACGTTATGTTTCCGGTAATCTCCTGTTCAGGCCAGAACTCACCATTAACCTTAACGTTTCCTGGTGGGTAAGGACGAATGGCGCGTGATTCAAACTCTACATCAATAACGTCTGCAAGATTGATATCAAATTCACCTGCTGATGTTCGTGCGGCTGCTTTTACGCTAACGACTTCACCGGAAATGTATTGAACTTCGTCACTTGCAACTGGAATATCCCAGAAGTATAGCTTTGACCCGGACTGGTGAGGAACTGGCACCGTATCGCATTGAGCGCGTTTAACCGTTATCGTATTGCCCGTATTGTAGGATATAACCTCCATGATTTCTTCATTAATGCTGAAAAGATATCCGACCGGCGCAAGGTCAATATCCGGTAGGGTATCAACGGATAAAGTATTGCCTAACCGTGTTAAATTACTGGTAAGCGTAGCAACCTCACAAAAATCAACGATATTATCACCTTCCCACCCGGAACCATTATCGTGACTGGGAAAC
>OGVO01000175.1_pt1 | contig 12175 bp, 17 predicted proteins | sample 1575771 | NCBI WGS metagenome assembly OGVO01 (sample SAMN07581527, study PRJEB24739) | freshwater metagenome | place: Singapore | collected 2015-01 | reverse complement strand
AGGGTCTTCAGGCTCAAACTCAAACGACCACTCACGACCAGTACCATCATAGTTCTGCTTCAGTGCTTGGTCGCCAACAATCTTAGCCCAGTAAACCTTACCACGGGCAAACACTTTCGTACTCTTATTCGGCATATACACTTTCCTTTTCTTAGTTACTTTGGTAAGGCAATCTCCTTACCTTACTCTAATATTATACCATGTATTTAGTATATGTCAAGAACTATTTTTACCTTAGGCCCCTTTCGTGAAGAATTTCATCTGTGCCAAAGAGAAGCACGCCTATTACGAACTTCCCTGGTCTCTCTTTTAATTTTGACTAGTGAGTCTCGCTCCACGTTCTTCCGACCTTGCTTGTTGCATCGAGAGGGCAATTAAGCTTAAGTTTTTCGCCAGCCTTGATAATGCTTTTAACGGCAACTCGTCCGTGTTCTTCAGAGTGATCTGGTAGCACGTCATATTGGAACTCGTCGTGAATGTTACCAACTTTGAGGCTGTCGAGTTGACGAACTTGAATATCCCTTTCGAGAAGGACGGCACCGAGAGCCATGACTCGGGCACCTGAACCTTGCAGTTTATAGTTGAGCGCTGCGTGTGGGCTTGGACACACCACGAGGGACCCGTCAACAAGACGCACACGTCCTGTTCTTTGCTCATATTGACACTCCTCAATTAACTTATCTGCTCCGAGTCGTTCAAGGAACATCTTGCGGACTCCAGACGCTTCTCGTACAGAGAGGCCAAGGCTCTTTGCAATCTTTGCTGCTCCTGCCCCGTAGAGCGTAGCGTAGATGAGAGTCTTTGCTTGGGGTCTGGTGCATCCTGCGAGGTCGGCGTTGTACTGGTGTACATCTCCGTTGACCACTTGTTCGGTGAACTCTGCACGATTGAGAAAATGTGCAAGCATCCTAAGTTCCAGACTAGCTGCGTCAGTTCCGACAAGGACTCTTCCTGGTCGGGCAATCCACAAATCTCTAGCCTCATATGTAAAGTATCCATCTGCTCCTCGCAATGGATTATGTTCACTGTCGAGACGTACTCCTGGGATGTTAGCTGTGTTAGGAGCCTGGTGACGGAATCGCAAGGTATCTGCAACGAACAGCTTACCGTGTATGCAGCCTGTGTCATGGTTGTAGTTCTCCAACCAAGTGTTGATCATGTTGGCACGGCCATTGTAGGCCATCCAACGAGCGATAAGCTCTACCTGTGGGGTAGGATTGCGCTCAAGGAATTCCTTAAGGCAGGGGCTTAGGTCTCCTTTGTCGAAGGGCTTGGGGTTGCCTTTGTCGGTAAAGGTGTAGGGCTCCCAGCCCAAGGATAGTAGCTTGTCAACACGTTGTTTAGGTGATCCAAGGTTGAACTCAACATCTTCATACGCTCGATATACTCCTGCTTGGTTGTCGAACTCCAGGATATATCGCTCACGATCTTTGAGATACTGCGCTGTAAAGTCTCCGTCTTTTTTGTACAGCTTTCTACAAGCAACAAGTTCTCGTTTTGCAGGGAAGACTTCTCTGACTTCATCGACAAGTTGTGCCTCCATTTGTCGGAGACGTGACAACAAATATGTCGCCTCCTGTGGGTTGAAATAAAATCCATTCTCCTGTTGTCGGCGGAGAACGTCAGTGATGTTGTGCTGTAGCCAGATGCTTCCCTCTGTAAACCCGATACGCTCCATAGTCTTGATTAGCTTAACAAAGAGCTTGGCTGTGACGAGTACGTCTTGGTGACAGTACTCAATCATTTCAGGTGTGAGTCGTGACCAATCATTGAAGTGTATCTTAGGCTCACCGATACGCTCACCCCATGCATCAAGACTGTGTCCGCCGTCAAGCGAGGGAGAGTACAAAGTACTGAGAACAAGCGTGTCGATAATGTTATGAGGGCCTAGGTCAGTGCCGCAAAGGCGGTTAAGAACAGGTCCATCAAACTTAAGCCCATTATGGCCAACGTAAACGCTACCAGCAGTGTTGCGAAAAAATTCTCGAATACTTTCAACGCTTGTACATTCTCCGGTCTCTCCTGTCTTGATGTTACGCCAACAAAGAACGTGGACCTTGGTTGCATTAAGGTCGTCTGTTTCAATGTCCACGGAAAATATGTCAGTGTCCTTGGTCTTCCAATCTAAATACAACTGACTCCTCCATGTAGCGCAGCAGTTTCTTTACTTCGTCTAATGTCATGTCACTTTTAAGTCTGTTAGCTTTATGAGAGATTACTCTAACATTGCCGGGTATATACCCCAGAGAAGAGTCTAGTCTGTCAAGTGTCGGACTTGAGTCTGATACTGAACCATCAGTCGGCCTAAGCTCAATACCTAGTACGGGGCAACACTCTGGAATGGCAATGTCAGCCTCTTTAATCGAAAAAAGCAAACCCTTTTTCTTGGCTCTTGCTCGTGCAGTCCAAAGTAGCCATTTCTCAGGAACCTTGTGCTTACGTTGTCGGTTACGTTCTGCAATTATATCTTTGGGAATTTTTTTATATGCCCGACTCCGATATTCTTTCATCTTATCCTTGTTGTTGTCCCTCCATTTCTTGTGACGTTCCTTAGCCGTAAGCCTCAAATTCGTGTCCTGCAAGTCAACCTCCGTATTCTGTAGTAAGATCGTAGCCTAGTTCATTAAGAATCAATCGAAAGACTTCGTCCCTGTCCCAGTGGTCTCCTCCAAAACAAGAAGCCGCAGGAATAAGACTAAGGAAGGGCTTGCCGTCTTTCGTAACTATAGCCCCCTCGGAATATCCGCCAGAGCAGCCGGCTTGGTCGCAATCAGTATAGTCAGACAGCCACTCTATGTTAATTGTAGGCCTCAAATTCGTGTCCTGCAAGGGAACCTCCTTGTTCGTATTGCCTGATCAGGTCGGGGTCGAGAATCTCGTCGAGCCGGCCCGTCATTTCATTATAGTAAAGATACGCTGCCGGACCAGTACGACCACAGAAACGATTCTTTTCAATGGTGATACGGGTGACGTTACGCCGCCAATTGTCTGGGTCTTTCTTATCACGGTGCAAACTGATATGAATGTTAGCTACCTGCTCCGGACCAGCCGAACCACGCACCTGTCCCTGCCTGTTAATGTGAATAACACAGAACACAGCAATGTCGAGGTTCATAGTAAGCGTCTTAATCTTGGTGCTGATTTCGTCTAGTTGCTTACGCTCATCGCCAGACTGATCGCTAACAATAATGCTAAGGTGATCGACCATGATGTAGCGGCAGCCAAGAGCGGCCATATGCCTAATTTTGGCCAAAACCACGCCAATGTCGTTAGACCCAAAGTGATCCCAGATAACAACACGAGTAGTGTTAATGACAGCATCGTACGCCTCCCTCAGTTCTTCAATAGTCCGCTCGGTATCAGGCAAGTGATACGGCTTGTTCTTGTGGATGGACATAAGCCCGATAGCCGTGTCGTACTTCGGCTCTTCGAAGTGGAGGAAGCCAACACCTACGTTCTCTGCAACAAGCTCAGGATTGGTTAGTAGTGCATATTCAATCTCCTTGCATACACTGGTCTTGCCTACGCCTGTGTCAGCAGAAATAAGAACGAGCTCGCTTGTACGGATACCGTACGTCTTGTCGTTGAGTCCTTGCCAAGGATACGGAATAGACTTAGGAATCTTGTGGTTCTCGATTGTCTCCCACATTTCAGTGCCGAGCAGCAGACCGTCAGGCATGTACGGCGGAGCACGGAACCATTCGTTGATGTAGTCTTTGTCGTGCCCGTTCATCAGGTAGTCGTTGGCATCCTTGTGCTTTTGAAGGCACAGAATCTTGACCTTACCAGGGTCGAACAAGATCGCACATTCCTTGGCAGCCTTCTGTCCGGGCTCGTCGTTATCAAAATTAATAACGATTTCCTCGAACGAGTTAAGATACTCGAATGCGTTAACAACTTCCTTCTTAGCCGTGCTGGCAGACATGACACCAACATTAGGATAACGACTGCCCGTCATTTGGAATGCAGCCATAGTGTCGTAATAGCCCTCGGTGATGGTAATGCTACGGCCACCGGCAGGGAAGTAGTTCTGCCCGAACAAAGCGGATGATCCAGCATCGCCTTGGAACCGGAACTCCTTGCCGCGCATACGGATTTGATTACCCGAGTGCTGGCCTTCGCTGTCAAAGCGAGGAAAGATAACCTCTACTTCGGAGTCAGGGTCGTCGAACACAGTGACCTTGTACTTTTGCACAGTAGATGCGTCAAGGTTACGGTGCCGGATACTAGGTTGGGTTGTAGCGGGAAGAGAGTAAAGACTCTTCTTCGGCTTAGGGGGTTCACTTTCGTTACTGATAGTGTTGGTCCTTTCATAGTTGACGTATCGTCCGCACCCTTCGGAGAAGCAATACTCATGGTCGTCGTAGACTGCTAGGTTGTCATGGCTGCCGCATTCGGGGCAATGATCGTGGCGGATAAATTTACTCATTTTTCATGTTCATCCCTTTCGAGGATGGCGCGGGCTTCGCGCTTGATCTCAGCAACCAACTTGTCGAGCGCGACTTGCGCCTCGTGCCAAGGCGATCCCTCAACATTGATGCGGTTCGCTATGCTCGCGATGGCGAGCCGCAATCTTGTATTTTCCGCCCGCAGTTCGGCGTTCTCGGCTTCCTTGGCCGCGAGGGCGGTGGTGCGGTGGCGGGCGAAGGCTTGGACAAGCGAGAGATGGTCTCTGCTGCCGTCAAGCAATCCGTCTGGAGTTGCGCCGCCAAGCAATTCGGCTGCGCGCTCGCGATCTTCCTGCGTCACTTCAACCATTATCAGTCTCCTCCCCATCCTTCATCCACAACAGACGTAAAGCCTAGCTCATTAGCGACAAAGAAATCCTCTACTCCGTCGTCAAGGGTGACGAACAAATAATCTTCGTCGTCGTCATAGCTAAATGACCCGCTAAACGCGGCATCAAGTGCAATGTCTACACAAGTAGAGCACATTTCCCATGCGTTAATATCAGGATTGAATTGGATTTCATCCTCTGATAGAACTCGATCACAACAATTACACCTCATTACTTTGAACTCCTAAACACAGGATACTGGCCTGCAATCTTACCAAGTTTAATTTGACCCGCTCCGTACATAGAGGCATAGTTGATTATCTTAGCCTTAGCCATGCTTTCACGGGAATCGTTTCCGTAAACCTCTAGTGCCGTCCGTCTGTGCGGGTTATCCATAACAACTCCTTAGAGAGTGTGTTGAAACAAAAGAAAAACAAATCCCCCCTACCCCCCACGATCAAGTGAGTGAGTACCCTGTCAATTCAGGAAAGAAAAAGAAAAGGTGAGAGGCAAGGAACCTGCCCCTACCCTACCATTATATCAAGGGGGTTAGGGTTTGTCAAGAACTTTCTTCAGGGCCCTGCAAAAGAAAGCAGTCACAATACTCGGGGTACTTGTGATTGGAGCGAAACTCTTCCGCCGCCTCAAGCGTAGGGAAGGGTCCGTAGACGTTACGAACTACCTCATCCAATTCATCTGTCCACGGGCACAGTTCAAACCCGTGCTCAATACAAACAAACATCAGTAATCTCCTCCGTTGTAGTCTGGGTGATCTGGGTACATCGCCTGATGAAGCCTTCGCATAAAAGGAAGACGAACGACCCAGTTGTTGTTCCCAGTCACCTCAAACCAGATAAGAAATTTATTAACCATAGATCACCTGCGTAAAGTAGTTGGCATAGTCGTCAAGCGTCTGGCCCTCAAGGCCGGGGGCCGTGTTGATTTCGTACACGAACACCCCGTACTTCTCGTGGTAGCCTACATCGACAGCACCAAAGTCAAGGCCACTATGCAGCAAGCAGTCATAAGCGACATCAAGCACTCTAGTAGGGGGATCGACACCCTCTCGGGCATAAGTGAATCCGTTGCCATAGTTGCGAATTTGCCAATTAGGTTGGTCATGGTTAAGTCTCCGTTTCTTTTGTTGCATTGCGATGATTGTAGTCGAGCCATCAGGCAGCCGGCCGACATGGATACGGTATTCTTCTGTCTTGGGTACGTACTTTACGTACAGAGGAGCAGGTACAAGATCATCACGGCATTGAGACAAGACAATACCGTTGCCGCTATGACCTGTAAGAGTGGTCCGACATACGACGGGGAACGCTTCATCAGGAATATCCTCTTGGTTGGTCCAGAACTGAGGGACATAGTCCTTGTCTTGGAAGTGTTGAAAGAAGGCAAGCTTGTTAGTTGCCCGTAGGAGCGCCTCGGAGGCACCGTTGAGCGTGGCTCGGTGCGCTTGGGTCGAGTTACCCCAGTTGATCACAACGTCGCTCTGACGCCGCTTAAAACGGCTCCTATCAGGGTCTACGATGAGGCGCTTACAAGGAAGCGCACGGGAGAGAGCCTTAGCAGACTTGCTGTAAGACTTGTAAGGAAGGACTCTTACTCTTGTCATAATTAGAATGTCTCCTCTGCTGCGTCATATGCCTCAACGAAACTCTGGTAAGCGGTAGAAAGGCCGGCGACACTAGGAATAGACAAAGGCGCTATATGGTAGGTCTCGTCAAGAAGGTACGCAGGCGAAGGCTGAAGAGGGATAGACACAGGTTGTGAAACCTCCACAGTTTTTACCTCCGCTGCCTCGCTTATCAGTGCGAAGTCACGACCGAACGGATCAGGCTTGGCCGTAGCAGTCTGTCGGTACTCCTCCCACGTAGAGCAGAAACAAATGTTCTGTGCAATACGGACACCCTGATGCACCGATTTACGAATGTCGTCCTCGCTCATTTCCAGGCTGTCGAGCACTGCGTCAGTGTACGGGCCGAGGATTTCTTGGATGAAGTCTCGATAGTGACGACCGGAGAACAACTGACACACAGTACGGGGGTCGTCCTGATAGTGCTCGCTGATGGTGTAGATGCGTTCAAGGATAGCAACCCACGTCTTGATAACGGTAGGGTCAGTTGCGCCGCGAAGAGTACGAATCTCGATGGAACCAAACTTAGCGAGGGCTTGAGTGTTGAAGCCGGCGTAATGAAGCCCGTCGTCATTAGTGATACCCCGAACGTCACCGTTAACAACAAGCTTTCTCAGCTTGGACACAATCACAGGGGCGTCAGACGCACGAAGACAGAACATGTTACCAACTCGGTGGTCCCCACACCAACGGACAAGCAAGTCCTCAACACAGAACCACAGGCCAGCAAACGCACACAGTCGGTTGAGCCGGAACTCTTGCACATTGAGGTGGACGTGAACCGACGTACGGTTGCTTTCGTCAAGCTTGGAGCCGTAGTCCTTGAACATTTTCCACAGGTCGTCGATGGCTTCGGGCACATCCTCAAACTCAAGCGGACGCACAAGCACGTACTCCGCGTTGTCAAACCCGCGCAGAGAACCGTCGTGAGTGTACCGCCACTGAGCCGGAATCAGGTCACTCTCGTCACAGTCTTCGTCGTCTTCGTACGTCTTAGGGAATCCGCTGCCCTCGACCTCAATCTCAAGACCGACTTTGCCCGTAGTTTTGAGAGTGCCGAAGATGCCTTGCACAGTGTGGCGCTCAAGGCTGGCGGTCTTCTGCTTAGTAATGAAAGGCTTGGCAAGCATTGCAATAACTCCTATCAGGCAACAATCATGTACGGAAACACGTTCAGTTCTTCGATCTGTTCTTTCAAGTATTCGTAATCCTTATCAAGAACAAGGTCATAGCCCTTGATAATGCCGACTCCCTCTGTCTTGTAACAAAGGAACAGTGTTTTAACAGGGCCTCGGAGAACAGAAAAGTCTCGGTGGAATGCAGCGCCAGAGTTGGCACAAGTCGGAGACCTAAGATTCTCGATAACCTCTTGATATGTAGGGTAATTCCCGAGTACACAGTCTACAAACTCATGACTATACAGATCGACATAGCACCTGCTTTGCTTAAACAGTCCTCCGTCCATCGCAGGAGAGGCGCTGACCTTTTCGTAGAACACACTCTCGGGCCGGATACCTTGGATGGTCTGGCGAGTAGGCCGACGCTCTGCGTAGACTACCTCTCCGTTCAGGTTAACGTTGCCAAGGGGGAACGGGCGGAACTTATTGAACTTGGCAGAACTCATAAGTTTGCGCATTACCGATGAATCGGGGTTACGCTCTAGCCAAGTGTCAAGGACAGCCCCGAAGTTGTGTTCGTAGTGATTGTTACGGTTAGGGAAGTCGCTGTACTTGTCCTGTCCAAACCCGTAGCCGCCTTCGCCAAGACGTTCTACGTAAATACGGAACCGGCCGTCTTCGTGATCAGCAATCCAATGTACATAGCAAGGATGCCCGTCATAGACCACAACAGTATTAAGCAGTCGCAGACGGGCCTCCGGAATGTTCTCATAAAAGTTAGTGAACTGAGGCATGATTACACACTCCGAATGGGGTAGTTGAACGAACGGAATACGATGTTCTCAAGGTCCGAGTTGTTGATGGCACGAACAAGATTGTCGTTGTAGTTGCTGTAAGCGACGGGCTGATAGTTGTTGGACATGGCGTGGATAGCCTTCTGCATACGGTTCCACGTCTCCTTCATAATACTGTCGTCCTTGAGCCAGAAGTTAGACAGGGTGCGGTACTCTACGCCGTAAGGCTTGAAGCGGAGAGAGCCGGCTTTACCGTATGCCGAGCGACGTTCCTTGTCCTCATCCTTCATTACCGACCACGCACCGAGATACCAGTCAAGCTGGCGAACGAGGTCGATACAAGCATTCGTGTACGCTTCGTCAGCAGTGGTGGCCTTGTCAGTCCAGCCGATGTGGATGTGCCCACCCGCATGACGAATGCCTTCACGGCCTTTGGGAGACGGGTTAGGTCGCTTAGTCCAAGCGTTGTAGTCAGGAGAGCACCCGAGAATCTTAGAGACTTCGGGGACTTCCTTCCATTCCTCAGGACGGAACACAGCGGTAGGGGTGCAAACAAGGCCGTAACCCTTCGGCAGCATCGCCTCAAGTTGCTTTTGAACACCCCGAATATTCTTCTTGAAGTCAGCAAAATTAGTAACAGGGTCGATGTTAAACTCGGCAGCAACACCGTCCACTTGGACAGCGCCACCGTCAACCTTGAACGGCTCCTCCTTGGTGCCAGGGATCAAACCCTCTGCACTGACGAAGTGACCTTCACGGTTGATAACGAACAGTTCGGGGTCAGCACCGAAGGTGAGACCGTCCATAGCTTCAACAACACCACGCATATTACTTACTCCGGTTAGCTACTTTTTCAACAGAAGCATAGATTGTAACAGTTTCCTTGGCCTTGGGCGAACAAGAATGGCACAAAATTACGTCGTCTTCATCATAGATCATATACCCTTCGTCTTCAATGTCGATCTTAGAACTACACCAAGAGCATCCGTTCTGAGAAAGAGACTCGAATCGTTGCTCGGTGATTACTCCGCCAAGAGGCTTGTCACTGGAAGAAAACAACTCAACAACGTTGCTAGTCCCACCATGCGCATTCGTCGTAGTCCCAGCGCCCCCAGTGTTCGCCGGCTTGGGCAGAAAAGGGGGAGTCCCTACAGTAGTGGTTACTACCTTGGGAGGCTCCTTTCCCCTGACTTTGCGGACAGCGCACTTCTTGACTTGCTCGGGCGTAAGCCCTTGAATAAGCTTATCAATGTCGAACTCGTACAGCATATTCTCTTCGGCCTCGAAGAACCCGAAACCTTCTTCGTCTGCCCACATATCCCACCCTTCGGTGAAATTGACAGCGGCTTCGAGCATAGGCCACTCGGAAGCCCACGCCACCTTGTCTCGCTCCTTGTTAAAGCAAATCCAAAGAGGGCGGTGAGGGTTACGGAGCAGGCGGACAACCCCGTCTTTGGAGTCATACCAAGTCAAGGCCCACGCACCTGTCTGAGAGACACGGCCCTCCTCAAGAATAGCCATAGTAGCATCAAGACCGATCTTGTCGATGCAAGCAAAGATAGCAGCACTGTCAGTAACAGTGTCAACTCCGCAAGCTTCTTCAAGTTCTTGCCAGTTCGTGGGGGTCAAAGTGCCGTTATGAGCTCCGACAATATCACCGAACTCATAAGGGTGGGCACTAAGATCATTTACTTTCCCGACAGTGGCCGCCCGGTTGTGCCCAATAAAAGCCACAGACCCGTGGCCGTCAAGGATTTGACCGAACCGCTTACTGTCAAACAAGTTAATAGGGTGACTTGCCATCTTGGCAATACCTACCTTACCCTTACCCTTGATGGCAGCCATGCCAGTAGAGTCAGTGCCACGAAAATAATCAAGGATCAGCAAACGCTTCATGAACAACTCGTCCTTGTATTGCAAGTTGCCAGCGATACCTACAAGACCACACATCAGCCGTACTCCGCCATAAATTTTTCAATACATGCAGGCTCTTCCCAGTCCCGCATAGCGATGATTTCTTCCTTGAGGCGCTGGTGTTTTTCTCGATACTCAAGGTCAGGGTTATAGATGATAAGCTCCTCTATTTGCTTGAGAAACCACTGAGAATATTCGTCAAAGCCAGTGTATTCAGGGTGGCCTTGCACCCCGAAGCAAGCCGTATCCTCATACCAGAACGCCTCAATGTCGTAGTCGTTCATAGACTGTCGATTGGCAGGAGGAGTGTTGCAAGTATACGGGTCTTGCCACCTATACGTCGAGCAAATAGCGTCGGCTAGGACTTCCATACGAGGATTGTACTTGCACATTTGGTGATGGACAGACGAAGATTCGATAGTCTTTCTGTCCTTGCGCAACCAAATGTCGTGCTTTCCGTTGTGTCCGTCAACGTGTTGATACAACTCACCTCCGTTCATGACGTGCAGGAACTGAGCACCACGGCACACGCCCACCATAGGCACACCAAGGGCGACAGCTTCTCGGAACACCTGAATGTCTCGTACGTCTGCGTCAAAGTCATTGTAAGTCTCGTGGTGCGGAGTCTTGCCATAGAGTTGAGGGGATACATCGTCAATTCCCCCTGTGAACAGGACAATATCGGCTTCTTGAACCGACGCAGCAGGCCAGCACTTAGCCAAAGCAAACAGACGAGGGAACAACGCCTTCTCGTCTCCTACGATGTAAATGTGAGACCACAATTCCGGGTAGTGGTGGCCAGCGTAGGTGATAGCTTTCACCTCCCGCTTAACCTTCGGCTTGTCAATAATACCTGTCATTTCCGTACATCCACCTATCTTCTAGTTGTTTGATTACTTCGGGCTTGTCGATATACTTAGCAATAAGGCTAAGCTTGAACTTGGCTTGCTCTATCTGACCATACCATTTCAGTTCGTCGAGGTACTCCATAATGTCGGCTGGTGGCCGATAACTTGACATGTACACACTGTTTTCTCCTTAGTAGATTACGGCAAAGGGTGCCGGCTTAGGCTCACCAGCCGATTGCTTCTTCTCTTCTCGTATGTGCTCCAGTTCCTGAGGAAACTGCGAGCGTCGGCCAGCGAGAGTGATGGGAACACCGGCGTCCTTGAGTTCATCCTTGGAATAAAATCGGACAGAGCCGATTTCGTTCCACCGCTTGAGGTGCAACTCGTCGCGGGAGTCTTGCAGCTTTGCCATGTCCTTATCAGACAAATAGCCGTACACTTCCCCTACTCCGCCTTCAAGCTCTAGCCAAGCGCGAGGAGGCTGGAACGGATTGGCAATCTTGCCGACACCGATGTTACGGAACAGACCGAACAAGTAGTTAGGGCTAGAGTCGTAGTAGTCGTCCTCTTCGTAAAACTCTGTGCCTGCGAGACCCTCTCCACTGTACACCGAGTTATCGACAGCGCGGATAAACTCGAATCCGTTCTCCTTAAGTACCTTGAGCCAAGCTGCACCATTTCCGTAACTGATCTGGCTTGCAGTCATTACGCAAAGGAAAGCATGGTTAGGCAGGTCGGTGTCGGAGAATGTACCGATACGCAAACGGGCCTCGAAGATTTCACGATAGGTCTTGCCTAGGAAATAACCGCCGATAGGCTGGCCTCCGTCACCACACACGACCTCGATACTTGCCGGGTGATCAGGGTGGTGGTCCGAAAACTTCTGGATAATGTCAACCGCGCAGCACCCCCAATATGAACCGGGAATGCTCGAACCAAAGCGAAGAAACTCGATAAATAATTCCTTTCGTTTTTACTTGACAAATGGAACTGTCTTACTTAATGGCCAGAGATTTGCTTTTTCCTGGAGTCAACAACTGATTCCATGTTTCAATACTCCTCTTCTTCTTCCATATCAAAGT
>OGVO01000174.1_pt1 | contig 12194 bp, 10 predicted proteins | sample 1575771 | NCBI WGS metagenome assembly OGVO01 (sample SAMN07581527, study PRJEB24739) | freshwater metagenome | place: Singapore | collected 2015-01 | reverse complement strand
GTTTCCCAGTCACGATAAGCTGGAAACCAGTAGGCTTATTGCCCAAGACCGCAACAAGACTACCCTTGAAGCAAACGACGCTGACAACAGGACTGAGCTCGATAAGACCCGTTTGCAGATCGAGAGCGACCAGAAGATAGCTCTTCAGAATAACGACTTCAGACGATGGGAAGTAGGCGAGCTCGGTAAGTACCGTCTCGAAGCTGCCCGTATAGGCGCTGCTGGTGGAGGCTCTAAGCCGCCGCCATCGTCTGTCCTTAAGCTGAAGTTCGAGAGCGAACAGAACACGTTGTTTGGCGAACAAGCCATCGACCGGATGGATAACGTCATCAACAACATCAACTCTGGAAAGCTAAAGCTCAATCTCGTCCAGAACGGTCTCAGCAAACTTGGCCTCGCTACTGGTATGGACCTTAACGGCCAGAACATCGAGTATCAGGACCTTGAGACGACCTTACAGGTCATCCGTAACGCTAAGTTGCGCCTGAACACTGGTGTCCAGACAACCTTCGACGCTCAGGTAGCTATGCTTGAAGTCGCGGTAGGCAAGGGTGACGGTAAGGCAATCGTTGCCGCCTTCAACCAGCTTAAGCAGACCTTCGCGCAGAGCAACCGCCTCAACCGCTTGCAGCAAGCAGAGATCGAGCGAGAGTACTCGATGGGTGGCAAGTCCAACCAAGCTACGACCCTTGAAGACATTGCCGCTGAGTACGGCTTGGACATCTAACAAATTTGGAAACATAAATGCAGACCCCTGTTGACAACCCAGAACGCATTCGCGCAAACATTAGCAAGATGCAGTCTCAAGGGGCTACACCTGATGAAATTCAGGCCTATCTCGTTAAAGAAAAATCGCGAGCGAAAGCAAATGCGGAAGGTCCGCAAGGGTCTGCCCCTGTTAACCAGAAACCGGCTCCTGCCGATAAACCGGCCACCGTAGGCTCCCCTGAAGAGGTCTTCACACCTACGCCAGTGGCAGAGGAAAACACGAAGCCTTCATACACGCCTGATGACCAACGTACCCTTAACGACAGTCTTCAGGACGACCTCAAAGCTTACTTCGAGGACCAACACGCGGTAGGTACACTTACCGCCGAAGGTCTCCAAGACTACTTCAAAACCATATCCGGCGGAAGGTTGCAGATTGCCGACCCTCAAGCATCTGTAGATAACTTCAAAAAGTACGGTTGGAACGGGGTAGTATATGGTGGCGGCAATAAGCCAACGCCTGACGGTTCAGAACCAGCCCCTCAAGCTCAAACCCAACCCGCAGAGCCGAAAGGTCCAGTCCAGAACGTGGCTGTAAGGCAACTTGGTGCTCTCAACGAAGGTATCGCAGACACCTTAGGTTTCCCCGTGGACCTCGTGAACGCAGGTCTCGGTGCGCTAGACTTTGGTGCCGACAAGCTCATCGGTGACGACGGTATTCGCCTGTCGAGCGACAAGCCCTTCTTGGGCTCTGACAGCATCCGCAGCGGTATGCGCTCATTAGGCATTGGACAGGTTGACGAAAGCTACGCTCCGCAGAATGGTTTTGAGGATTACTCACAAGCCTTCTTCAGAGGCGTAGGTCAGACAGCCGTTCCTGTTCTCTCCACCATCTCCAAAGGTGGTCAAATCTATAACCAGATGTTCCGCACAGCATCTAATCCTTCGTTAGTTCGAAAAGCTCTAGCGGATGATGCTGTTAATGCCTTCAAGCGCCCAAGAGGGACAATTGCTGCGGAACTGGGTACAAGTACCGGCGCTAACTTAGGTGGTGAACTGGCTGACGATGTCGCCCCCGATAACCCATATGTAAAGACAGCCTTGACGCTGGCTGGGGGTGCTACAGCAGGTGCAGCCTCTAATGTTGTGTCCGCCCGTGGTACCAAGGGTCGCCGTGAAGAGGCGTGGTTAGAAAAACAGATCGAGAAGAACCCTTACGCAGCTTATGACGCTGAGATCGTAGAGGACCTTAAACGCATTACAACCTCAACAGCCAAGTCCCCAACGGATAAGGCCGGTAGAGCGCCTGTAACCGCGAAGGAGATAAATAATCTCGAACAGACCTATACAGGACGCTTCAAGGAGAAGATAGGCAAGCTTGATATTCCCCCGTCTGAGAAACTCAAAATCAAAGAGTTCTTGGATGGCAAGTATACGCTAGACCAGACCAACGTAGACCTCCTTCGTGGAACTCCAGAAGGAGATGCTGTCGCTGACGGTATCACTAAGGTCCAACGTCTTCGGGCACTGACCCCTGAGATTAAGAAGTATGGGTTTGGCCCAGCCCTAAAAGAGATCATAAGTATTTCTACCGGACTAGGTGCTTCAGGGATCGATCCGCTGGCCTCTCTACCCGCGTACGGGGCAGTTAAGTTTATGCTGCAAAGGGCGGCGAACACTGAAGCTGCTCGCGTAAATGCGGCAGAAATGCTTCTTGAGAACGCTGGTAGCTATCAGAAGCTCGGAGAACGGGTAGGCCCGTCTGGGGCTATGGAAAGCAAGCAGACCTTCGACAACCTCGTCAACGAGAACCTCGATGGCACATGGCTGGCTAAGAAGGCCGCTCAGAGGGAAGCTGCTGACAGCGCCTTGCTCCGAAAGCTCTACGCTGACGGTAGTGAGGATGGGGAGGTCTTGCGTCCGGTGTCAGAAATTCTGGCAAAGGAAAAAGCCGCCAGAACCTCAGTAAAGCCCTCCATGTCTAACGCCTCCAAACTGGTTCGCCAGCAGGAGAGCGCAGCCGCTAAGTTACAAAAGGAACTTGACGGTATCGATAAGAAGGCCGCTGCTGAACAGAAGGCCGCAGAGCGTACCTATGAGAAGGGGCTGAAGGCTGAAACAAAGCAAGTCCGCTCCGACTTCACTGAGATGGCGAAGAGGGCAGAGACAGCCAAGAACGCAGCAGACCGCCTGATAGGTGCAAGCCGCAAGAAGGCTGAAGGTTGGCAAACCAAGTTCGACAAGGAAACGGCTCCAAAGCCGTTCGTGCCATCAACTTCCGCTCAGATCAAGCTGGACGACATTGCTGCTGGTAGGGTTGGCGAATATAGGTCAACAGATAGCTTCGCAGAGTATGCCGGTGAAGGTGTCACCAGAGATGATGTCATCCGCGCTTTAGACGAGGTTAAAAAAGACCCCACAATCGCTAAGGATCAAAAGCTCCTAAACGATATTGCGTTCATTCAGAACGGGATGAACACGGAGCAGACTAAAGGCCTTAGGCAGCTTCTAGGCCCTAGGATCAAGGCAGTCCTTGAGGCGGATGGGACGATGGCTAAGGTCAAGGCTCAGGCCGAACAGGCTCAGGCGAAGACATCTGCCCGTCTCAAGCTTGCTAACCCTAACGCTGAGACAACTACGGCAGCACCGCAGTCAACACCAGCCAGAGCCGCTGAAGGCGACATGGTAGGCATCTCCCGCCCTGAACAGTGGGAAGCTGGGGCAAGGAACTTCCAAGCCCAAGCTAACGCCAGCATAAGCAAGCTCGACAGCACGTCCTCAGAGAAGGCTATGGCAGCATACGGCAACGCCCCTGAGGTAGTCCGAGACAACTTCCGCACTTCGGAAGAGGCTAAGGAATACATCAATGAGGTCGTCATGCCTGAGCTTGAGATTGCCGGTGTCGATCCTGCTGAGATCGCGAACATCCGCAGCTACCTATACGAGGTTGCCGACGCTAAACGATACTCAACTCGTGAAGCCTACGAAGCCGGAACAAAGAAGAAAAAATAACACGATAACCACATAACGTGGACGACTTAGTGGGGAGGCCTCGTGTCTCCTCACACTTTATCGCGTGGAGCGCATATTTTGCAAAATGTATCAGTATCAGCCCGTATCTTCCTTGATGCAGAGTTGATCGCACAATCACAAACCCTCGACGAGAACGATAAGTATCATCTTCTCAAAGCTATGGCGACCTTGTGCCCTCCGGCACAGCTTGCCTCAACTGAGCAAATGGTAATCTTCAATGCAATCGGACGACTTAGAGACCGCTACGCCCCCAAAGAACAAGGGCGGAAGACCGAAAGGGTCGAAGAACAGGCCGAAGTGGCTTCTGAAGGAACTGAAGGCGGCGAAAAGGAAGACGAGGGGGAGACCCAAGGGTTCCAAGAACAAGCCGAAGACGCTGGAAGAGTACATCGCCCTGTGCGCTTCCCAGACACCGGAAGAGGTAAGGGCAAAGGTCGAAAAGCCTAAGAGGCCACACAACATCTCCGAAGAAGAACGCCAGAGAAGGCGTGAGAACATGAAGCGCGTTCGTGTAACTCAGGGACGTAAAGCCCCAGGAAATCCCTACAACCTCTCGGTTAAGGGATACGCTCGTGCGTGTCACATGGCTCAGGAAGAAGCAAAAAGGATCGCAAAGATTATGTCGAAAGAAGGCATTATGCCCGACGAAAACATGGCGGCATCGGCCCTTCAGAGCGCCTTCGGGATGATTGGTGAGCCTCTCAATCCACGAGATCGCTTGGCCGCTATCCGCACCGTACTCGAATACACCAAACAGAAACCGGCAACGCAGTCAAACGTGACTGTCCGTACTGCCGAAGATTTCCTCGACGAACTAGCAGAGAATGACGGAATTAGCGGAGAAGAAACTCCGGTGTAATAAGTGTGAGGAATACTTACCAACAGATAGGTTCGCCCTCAACAGGAGGGTAGGCGACAGAGGCTACCAGTACACCTGTAAAGAGTGTCGAAAGCCGATAGATAAGAAGCAGAACCTAAAGAAGTACAATCTTACAATACACCAATTCAACGAACTTTGGGAAGAGCATTCCGGCAAGTGCGCTATTTGTTCTAAAGAGTTGTTCTTAGGTAGCCCTAAAGGATACGCTATAGATCACAACCACGCGACAGGCGAGGTGAGAGGTCTACTTTGTCAACTGTGTAATCAAGGACTTGGGTGCCTACAGGACAGCCCAGAAGTTCTTAAATCAGCATTGAAATATCTAAATGACAACGGCCACTACGGAAGCCAAGCGCCGCGAGGTGAGGCGGAAGCTCCTTGAGGACTTCAAATACTACGCTCCTAGGGCGCTCAAGATACGAACGAAGACCGGCGAGATCGTCAACTTCCAGCTAAACAAAGCTCAGAACATCCTCAACGATGTCATCGAAAAGCAGATGGCTGAAGAAGGCAAGGTTCGAGTTATAGTTTTGAAATCCAGACAAATGGGGCTGTCCACCATGATAGGCGGGTGGCTCTACTGGTGGACATCACAGCGAAAAGCTCAGAAGTCTATCGTGGTAACACACGCAGCGGACAGCACTAAGGCGCTCTTTGACTTCACTAAGCGTTACTACGACAACACCCCTGAGGCGTTGAAACCCCATACTAAATACTCCTCCCGTAAAGAGCTCAAGTTCGACAAGCTCGACAGCGGTTACGCAGTAGCTACCGCAGGTGGCGAAAGCATTGGTCGAGGCGAAACCTTTACCGGCGCTCACCTCTCAGAGCTTGCGTTCTGGCCCAAGAGCTCTGCTAAGGAAAACCTAAACGGCCTCCTACAGTGTGTACCTAACACAGCAGGGTCTGCTGTATTTATCGAGAGCACCGCTAATGGTGTCTCTGGTGAGTTCTATGACCTCTGGCAGGGGGCAGTAAAAGGCGAGAACGGCTTCATCCCCGTGTTCCTCCCTTGGTATATCCAAGACGAGTATCGTGAGCCTGTTCCCGCTAGTTTCGAAAGAACACCTGAGGAGCAGAAGCTTGTCGATGAGTATGGTCTAGATGACCAGCAGCTTATGTTCCGTAGGCGCAAGATCGCCCAGAACGGTATCGACCTGTTCCGACAGGAGTACCCGACTACCGCTGATGAGGCCTTCCTGACCTCAGGTCGCCCAGTGTTCAACCCAAGCCAGCTTGTCGAAATCAAAGCCAAAGCAAAGCCCGTCATTAACCGCATGGGCCTCATTGGTGACAAGATCGACGATGACCCGCGAGGGGAACTCAAGGTCTTCATTCCGCGAGACCCAAGCGAGACTTACTACATTGGTGGTGACGTTGCGATGGGTATCAGGGGAGGGGACTATAGTGTCGCTCAGATACTCGACAGTCGAAAGAGACAAGTAGCTATCTGGAGAGGACATATCCACCCAGATAACTTCGCTACAGTCCTATACCATCTCGGCATGTACTATAACACGGCAGAGATCGTAGTTGAGCGAAATAACCACGGTATCCTTACTTGCACCAGATTGGGCAAGGACTTGGCATACCCCAACTTTTACACAGAGACAGTCTACGACAAACTGGATGACAAAGAGACCGTTAACCTCGGCTTCTATACGTCCTCCAAGACTAAGCCTCTGATCATAGACCAGTTGAGAGCTTCTCTCAGAGATTGGGAAGTAGAAATCAACGATGAGGATACGATCAGCGAGCTCATGACATACATCGTGACTGATAGCGGCTCAATGGAAGCCGATGAGGGATGCTACGACGATACAGTCGTGGCTCTGGCCCTCGCCAACCATATACACTGCGGCATCTTTGAGCCTGTGGTGTCCACCGACGACTACTATGTGGCAGCGATTTAATGGCATACAAAAAGAAGAAGCTTAAAGACAGCGAAATCCTTGCTGTTGTAAACGCTGGTCTGCGTGAAGGTGTTCGTTTCACGGACAGTAAGCTCGCCAAAGAGCGCCGCAAGGTCCAGATGTATTACGATGGGCGGCTACCAGCCCCTATCCACGCTGGTAACAGTTCCTACGTCTCCACGGATGTCTTTGACGCCGTAGAGGCGATGAAGGCTACTCTTACCGAGACCTTCTCGGCATCCTCCGACATCGTCCAGTTCGCCCCTACGGGCAAGGAGGACGTTAAGGAGGCGGCTATAGCTACCTCATACACGAAGTATGTCATCTTCCAGCAGAACTCAGGCATCGACATCTTCAACGATGTGATCCACAGCGGCCTTATGTCCCGTATCGGGGTAGCCAAGGCCTACTGGGACAAGAGTGTCGAAGAGATCGAGGAAGAGTTCGAGGACATCGACGAAGAAGCTCTGATGATGCTTCTCTCTGATGAAGAAGTCGAGCCGGTAGAGATCGAGATTGACGCAGTAACTGGCCTGTCCTCAGGTACCATTGTCCGCAAGATGGACAAGTCTCAGGTCCGCATCGACATCCTGCCGCCTGAAGAGTTCATCGTTAACCCGAATATCAAATGCCTCTCAGAGAGCCCGTTCGTCTCCCACCGCACGGAGAAGAGCAAGTCAGACCTCCTCAAGGAAGGCTACGACCCGAAGAAGGTCGCTCTGCTAACTCCTGGGGACGACAGCCTCGAACAGGACGAAGAGCGCGTAGAGCGATATGACGCCATCGATAATGGCTTCGGTCGATCTGCCGACATCATGCAAGAAGAAACCAAGCTCCTCGTAATCTACGAGACCTATGGTGAGATTGCTTGCGATGGTGACGGTATTGCTCGCATGTATCGCTTGGTACACTGCGGCGAAGTGATCCTTGAGATGGAGCAGGTAGAGCGTAACCCGTTCATTACCTTCTGCCCTCTCTCGACCCCTCACAGCTTCATGGGCTCAAACTTCGGTGCTCGCGTCATCCCGACGCAGAACGCCAAGACAGTCCTGACCCGCTCGATCCTTGACCATGCGGTCCTGACGAACAACCCGCGCTATGGTATCGTAAAGGGTGCCCTCACTAACCCCCGTGAACTCCTAGACAACCGCATCGGTGGCCTAGTGAACGTAACGAGGGCTGATGGTATCTTCCCGCTGCCTCAGTATCCCCTGAACCCGTATGTCTTCCAGACCATCGGAATGCTCGATGATAACAAGGAAGATGTCACAGGTGTCTCTCGCCTGTCTCAGGGCCTCAATAAGGATGCTATCAGTTCCCAGAACTCTCAGGGAATGGTGGAGCAGCTTATCGGTGCCTCAATGCAGCGCCAGAAGACTATCGCTCGTAACTTTGCGACCCAGTTCCTCGCTCCGCTGTTCATGGAGGTCTACCGCCTCGTAATCGAGAACGAGAGCGCAGAACGCATCATCGAGATCGCCGGAGAGTTCGTCCCTGTCACACCGTCCTCGTGGCGTAGGCAGCGTGATGTCTCCATCGACTTCCGCCTTGGATATGGTGAGCGTGATAGGCTTGCTGAGGAGTATCTGGTCATTGGCCAGCAGCTTGCTCAGGACCCAGCCATCCAGCACCTCTATGGTCCTGAAGAACGCTATAACGTCTACGTGTCTGCCCTAGAGGCTAAAGGTCACAAGGACCACGCTAGGTTCCTCAAGAACCCGCAAGAGGCAGAACCTCCTGCACCTGATCCGATGGTCGAAATGGAGCTCAAGGAGCGTCAGGCCAACATCGAGGTCATGCAGCGTAAGCAAGCTATGGCTGAACAGAAGACGCAGATGGAAGCTGAGTTCGACCGTATGAAGCAAGACTTCGAGAACCGCTTCCGCACTCTTGAATATGCCCTCAGCGTACAAGAGCAAGAGCGTAAGGCTGCTGAGACTGAGAACCGTATTGAGGTGGCTGAAGCTGAGATTGAACTCGCTCGCGAGGCTCAGGCTAAGGCACCAGAAGTCAACAACAAGGCCACAGCGATCCTGTCGCCTAACGGATAACAAGTGCTCACACAGCAAGAAGAAACAACAGTGCGTAGGGGGTTGGCAGCGTCCAACCTCCTCGCCAACGAAGACTTTAGAGAACTCGTCCAGTCAATGATGGTCGAGAGCTTTGCTGTCTTCACCGAAACCAAGCCTGAAGAAGGGGCGAAGAGAGAAGAACATTATCATCTCTGCCAAGCCCTCAAGCAAATCGAGGCTGAACTACTAGCTCGCGTCCAAGCAAAAGACGCACTCGAACTTCGTGAGAACCTCGACGACGAGGATGAACTGAGCGAAGACGAAGACAACATATAAGGTGACTAATACCATGCCGACTACCCCCACGGGCGTCGAAGACAACAATCCAGCACCACAAGATGCTGAAACAGCCTTCCTTAAACGCTGGCAGGACGCAGGAATGCTATCCGATGGCGAAGAAGGGGCACAAGCTGATCTACAAGAGGATGAAGGGATTTCGTCCGAAGATCAGGAAGATGGAGGCGACTACGAAGAATTAGACTTCGATGAAGCCGATGGTGAAGAGGGTGAAGAGGAAGAGGGTGGCGACGACCAGCAGCAAGTCGAAGCTCCCGATGAGGCCTTAGTAACCGTTAAGATAGGTGACGAGACCAAGAAGGTCGCAGTCAAAGACCTCAAGCGCCTATATGGCCAAGAGGCGGCTCTCACCAAGAAATCCCAAGAAGTAGCCCAAGCCCGTAAACAGGCAGAGGAAGATGGAGCTCGCTATGTGACAGCAGCCCAGCGACTACTTGAAGATGCTCATAAACGCTTTGAGCCTTACAAGGAAATCGACTGGCTGGTGGCCTCAAAGACGCTCACTGCCTCTGAGCTCGCGGCCCTCCGACAGGAAGCTACCGCAGCCTATGAAAGCGTGAAGTTCCTAGAGACAGAAGTAAACACTGTCATGGAACAGGCAGAACAAGAGCGCCGTGCTCTGACTGTCGAAGCTGCCAAAGAATGCGTAAAGGTCCTTGAAGAGACTATCCCTAACTGGTCCCCCGACCGCTATAAAGCACTACGCGACTTCTCGGTAAGCCGAGGTATGTCTACGGACGTGTTCAATAGCATCGTGGACCCTGTCGCTCTCTCGATCATCAATGATGCTCTCACCCTCCAGGAAGCTCGCGCTCGTGCAGCTACCAAGAAGAAGGCAGCAGCATCCTCGAACAAGGTCGTGAAGCGCACCAAGGGACGCGCACCTGCTACAGGTATTCCCGCCAAGAAACAGAGCGTCATCGAGGCGCAGCGTAAGCTCCGAGCAACTGGCTCCGACGAAGCTGCCCAGAACGCCTTCTTGGCACGATGGGAAGCTATGGGCGACGACGACTAAGCCCCAAAAACATAATAACCACAGGTAAATACAAATGGCTATTTTTAGCACCTACGATCAGGTAGGCCTCAAGGAAGATGTCTCGGACATCATCTCGGACATCTCTCCGACCCAGACCCCGTTTCTCTCGCTCATTGGTAGCGAAAAGTGCTCGGCTCGTTTCTTCGAGTGGCAGGAAGACAGCCTTGCTGCTCCTCGCGACAACGCACAGGTTGAAGGCTTCACCGCTTCCGACGCAACCCTGAGCCCGACCACGCTGCGTAACAACTACACGCAAATCTTCGAGAAGACCGTCAAAATCTCGGCTACTGCTGACGCAGTGTCGGCTTACGGTCGTGCGAAGGAAACTGCCTACCAGCTTACCAAAGCCGGTAAGGAACTGAAGCGTGACGTTGAACGCGCATACATCGGCGTAAACCAAGCCGCTGTTGCTGGCGATGACAGCACGACCGCTCGCCGCACCGCTTCGTTCCAAGCCCAGATGGCTGCTGGCTCGCACATCGTTGACGCTGGTACCGCTGCTGCCCTTACCGAAACCCACCTGCTCACCGCAGGTCAGGCCGCTTACTCGGCAGGTAGCGAACCGACGATCTTCATGATCAAACCGGCTGACGCTCTCATCGTTGCTGGCTTCACTGCCGCAACTGGTCGCCAGCGTGACTTCGAGAACAGCACCAAGCTGGTCAACGTGGTCGATCTCTATGTCTCGCCCTACGGTGAGTACAAGGTTGTCCTGAACCGCTGGCTCAAGACTGACACCGCTCTGCTCTTCGATCCGGCGATGTGGAGCAACGTCTCGCTGCGTCCGTGGACCCGTGAGAACCTTGCGAAGACTGGTGACAACCAGATGGTCATGATGGTTGGCGAAATGGGTCTTAAGCACAAGAACCATGCCGCTGACGCGATGATTATCGACCTCGCGTAACCTTAGTGAACCTCACGCTCCTTTGTGGGCGTGGGGTTTACCCAACCTAGCAGATAATATGACTGACAACACCCCAGAGACTGCCTCTAGTCCTGAGCAACCCTTCTATGACGTAAGCCACCGCATTGAGTTCGATGATGAAGTCAAGAACGTAGCTATCCAGCGCACTCAGGAACTCCCAAGCTCATTCCTTGATAACCTAGCGAAGAAGAGAGCAGACAGCGTCAACAACAAGATGGGCGATCTACACCATGTAGCCTCCATCCCTGTCGCTCTCGTCGAGAAGTGGAAGAACGAAGGTTTCGACATCTTCGACAAGAACAACACGATCCAAGACATCGTAAGTCGCCTCCACTCCCAAGACTACCAAGCCTTCATGGCGACCAACCGCCGTATCTAAGCGAGATAGAATTACATGAACTTCGGCCAACTCAAAACCAAGGTAATCAACCTTATCAATAGGACCGACTTTACGCCAGCACTGGCCGAAGAGTTCATCCGGCAAGCGCAGGTCCGCATTGAGCGCACTCTACGTACTACAGCAATGGAGAAGATGGTCTACTTCAACGCTGTCGATGGTGCCTTCAGGCTCCCTACCGACTTCCTAGAACTTGCCGATCTCTGGTACGACGATACAGAGGTTGAGCGTTCAGATACTCGGACATGGCTCAAGTATCCTGAGACCATAGGTCGCCCAAAGGTATTCATACAGACCGGAAACGACATTCGTATGCGCCCTTGGCCAGCGGACGATGACACTCTCTACATGCGATACTATGCAGCTCAACCTCAACTCGAAGTAGACGGTGACGAGAACGTGTGGACCTATGCTGCTACGGACGCTCTTATATACGGCGCGGCAGAGTACGCTTGCGAATACTTTGAAGACGAGCGCATCGACAGGTTCTCTGCTCGTTTCGACAAATCGATGGTCGAGCTCGTGGACCAATCAACACAAGAAGACTTTTCAGGCCCGATGAGGATAGCACCGGCCTATGATTATGGGGACTGCTAATGACCACATCACCGACCTCTTTCCACATTGTTGGCGGCTCGGCTGTCCTTGAGCCTATTCCAGGACCTCAAGGGCCTCAGGGAGAGAAAGGCGACACAGGCCCTATGGGTCCTCAAGGCCCCGCTGGTCCCGCCGGTCCTCAGGGTGACGTAGGCCCTCAGGGTCCTATCGGCCTCACTGGTCCTCAAGGTCCTGCCGGTGCTGATGGTGCTACGGGTCCTCAAGGTCCCGCTGGCTTTTTCTCGGTCCTCAGTCGCCGCTATTGCCCAACATTCTTCATATTGAGTCTTGAGCATAGGCATACGCTCCATGGCTACCCTATCGTGACTGGGAAAC
>OGVO01000173.1_pt1 | contig 12233 bp, 22 predicted proteins | sample 1575771 | NCBI WGS metagenome assembly OGVO01 (sample SAMN07581527, study PRJEB24739) | freshwater metagenome | place: Singapore | collected 2015-01 | reverse complement strand
GTTTCCCAGTCACGATACCTGCTAAGGATCGTCGGCTTGGTAGGCCTTTACCCCACCAACTACCTAATCCTACGCGGGCTCATCCTTTGCCGATAAATCTTTGGTCTTTCGACATCATCCGGTATTAGCAGTCATTTCTTTAAAGTTCATACCATTGGTCGATTTGAATGATGCAATCTTCTAATGATTTTGCAAAACCTCCCCAAACGATACCTGTTTCATTGTCGTAATCAAAACGATTAGGATGATACCATTCATATCCAACTTTATCTGGACATATAATGCAATTTCTGTATCTCATTAGTTGCTAATTTTTTCGATTTCAATTGATGCCTGAATAAAAGCGTTTTTGAACTCCGCTTCTGAGATTGGAGTGATTGACTTAATGCCTCCACATAGTACGCTGATTCGGCCAGTCTTGATCATTGGGTAGATATACAGGCTTTCGAATTGATTTGAATCAAGATTAGTAAAGTTGACCTTTACAACAGATTGCTCGCCAAATGTCATGTAATAGTCACCTCCTGATTTGAAGTACTTTGGTGCTTCGATTTCTCTTAGTTGAGTTTCTGAGATTGTGATTTTCATGTGTTTTTTGTTTTTGTGATGCACAAATATAATATATTCCTTAGATTCAATGCAACAATTTTCAACATTTTTTTTCAATTATTTTTCATGAAATAAAAAACCCCTCATTTTCGAGGGGTTTAGATCAAATGATTCCTTTATTTTTAGCGTACTGAATGACAGTGAATACCTGATTGTGATTTACTGCCTGATCCTCTGCTATCTCGTTTGGATGGTAGCCCCAATAGGCTAGATTTATGATCTTGTTGATCTTTTCCTTTGGGATGTCCGGTAGCTTGTTTACCTTATTCTTTCTCCTTGGATGGCTTATGTGTAAGTGTAGCTTCTGGTAAATGATGTATGACACCATTTTATCTTTTAATCCAAGTATGTTGCAAATCTCCCTTCGTTTCTTTCCTTCAAGGTATAGCCTTTGGATTTCTTGAATTAATTCAGTGTTATCTGTCGTTACTTTCATAATAATTCTGGATTGTCGTGAATATTTCCAATTACCAACATTTCTGAATGAAAATTTAAATACACATTTTTACCTCTAAATCTCCAATAATGATGCTCATAAACAACAAAACAATTAAGTGTACCATATTCATTTTTATCTTGTAAAATATCGCCCTCAAATATTTTAACACCGTTTTTATCGGTTAGCCCAGTAAATTGGCCTACTGTTTCGGGATTAACTAAATAAACATCAAGACCTATTGATTGCTTTATACCTTTAATTGTTCCAAACGATCCAGATGCACAATCTTTTGAAAAGATGGCATTAGGCTCAATAAAACAACCCTCAACCCACTCCCCATTATCAATTCGCTTTCCTCTAAATAATATCTCTCTCATTTGATTTCAAGTCTTTTCTTACGATTCAATACAGCCCCTTGCACTTCTAATCCTGATTCGATAGCTTCTTTAATAGCCGTCTTGTCAATGGATACCGTTACCTTTTCTTTCTTGAATATGTCAGGAATCTGATATTCATTCACCAGTTCAACCGATGGAGGATTAATCCTTACAGATAGCTTCATTGTTGGCGTTTCGATCTTGTCGATCCCGTAAATATCCATCGCATCCAATACAGCCGACTTCATTCTCTCGATTGCATTTGTACGGCTTGTTTTTAATGCTTGTAGGCGTTTGATTTCGCTATCAATAGCCTCCAAGTCATATTCAATAGATCGAATTGCGTAGGCGTAATTAATAGACTTCTCTTGAAGTTCATTTTGATTAATAATCAAGGCTGACTCCATTTCTGGAGTCAATTCGCCTTCGATTAATGCCTGAGATAATTCTCTGGCCTGCTCTGTTATTTTAAATAGTGTGTTCATATCAATTCGTCTACTTGTTTTAATTGATCGGTTGAAAGTTTGTATTTCTTCAATGCTGCCTTTGCTTTTGTGGCTTGCTCAGGTGTTCCTTTCAAGTAGCTTAAAAGTGCATCGAATTGATCTTTAGATGGCTCTGGTAAATCGGTTCCTGACTCGCACCAATTTTTGATTAACCTTCCTGTTTCCTCGGTTGGAATAAATTCCGGTTGACCCATGAATAAAGATGTTCTATCCTTAGAAGCCTTTACCAAATGCTTATCATTTACAAATTCCAAGTTCATGGTAAGTTCGTACTCAAAGCCTTCTCTAGTGACCTCTTTAGTCCCAACTTTCTGAACTGACTTTTTACCGTTTACATCAGTCATCTCATAGTCTTGCTTTCTTCTAACCGTTGTAATAATATGGCTTGAACTTGTAAGGATTGCCTGAATAAATGCATTGTGTCTTGGAGTTACTTTTGCCCAATCCTGATAGCGACCTCCTAGCTGAGTTTGAATATCCAAACATCCACCTTCACCATCCCACTCATGGGTAATAGAATCAATGATAATACACTCCATGCCTGCTTGTTCGCAAATCTTTATTGCCTGAATATACCTTTCAGGCGTGTAAGGTGCTTCTAAAGTCACCACATTGTAATCCCCTAAATCGGAATATAATTCACCTGATCCGTTTTCAGTATCAATCAAAGCTATCTTTGACCAATCACCCACAAGACCTTTAGCGATTAAAAGTCCTGAATAAGTCTTGCCAAATCCTGAAGGCCCTGAAAGGCCTAATCTGATTTTGGCTTTTTTTCGTTCTGCTTTTTTAAGTTGTAAGCTCATTTTGTGTTTTGTTTAAAGTGTTGATTCGATTTCATTCTCGATAGTTGCAAGTATTGAACCGTTAGGATAGACATGATTCCAATTATCTGTGTCCTCGTTGTACTTGACGAGTTCGGTTGTTCTGATTATGATTACTTCTTGTTCAGAATCACCTAGATAATCATAGCTTGGTCTTTCTCCCCATTCTCTTACCTCATAATCTCCTGACCATTGATAAGAGTTGCCTTCGTAGGTGAACTCAATTTGCTCATCTGTATAGAGTGTGCTGTCATTGTATTTTGCCATAGTTTTAAGTGTTTTGTTGCTCAAAATTACAGGAAAAAATTAGAATCAAAAAAAAAACTTAGAAAATATTTGCGAAAAGTGAATGATTTTTATTAGGTTTGAATTGTCAACGTTCTGCCAGCTTTGCGTTCGTGCTGGCATTGAAAAACGAACGCTTAAAATTTAAACAATAGTTGAAGTGAGTACAGAAGTTCAAAACACAACTTCCAGCCAGCATGACGCAAAACTGCCTGTTAGCAGCCGTTTTTTAATTATCAAAACTATTCTTTCAGACTTTGCATTATTTGCTATTGTAGATAATGAGTTGAATAAAGTAGTCTGTCATTTGGTTTACGATAATGGTGAAGAATACTGCGAAGAAATGGCAAATAAAATGTTGACTGGTCTAAATGGCTGCTAACTTGTTTATATACGCAATTACTTTTACCAAAAACTCATTTAAATACAATCAATAAATAAAAAAAACTATGAAAGTTTTTCTAAATGAACAGGCACAAGACCTATTGAACCGTGACAGGATTCCAGTCAATTCGATAGGCATCTGTAAGTCTAATGATGGTTGGGCTTATTGGTATTGGGACGGGTCAGTTTTTGACTCGGGAGTTAAGGACACACAGGCTGAAGCATTGGCCACGGCAAAAGCTAATTTTACTTTGACAACAAAAACTAAAACAAAATGAAACAACACCAAGAAGTACCCCGACCGTTTGCATTGACTATCATTGCAATCATTATTGTATGCCTGTTAATCATTATCTTTAGTCCACAGGCTAATGGTCAATCATTTCGCAAGATGACAGGTAAAGAATACCATGACAAGCTACAAAAGCAGAACTCGTGGGAAAATTACCGATCCACAAGGCTAAAGAAGGCGAAGGAATACGCAAAGGCTAACAAAAAACAGTTAGCCATTGCAAGACAAGAAGATAAGATCAATCGCAAAATCAGAAGATACTATGGCCAAGATTAAGATAAACATACCCGCTCAATCATTTGAGATTGAGGCAGACTTTCAACCCGTCATTGAGGTAGAGATACCAAAGCCTGAACCGTTGCCAATACCTGAAGAAAAGCCTGAAGAGCCGGTAAATGTCAAGCCACCTATCATTGAAGTTGGTATTCAGAATATTACCAATGAGTGGAATGAGATTCTTGACAAAGGAGATACTAACTTTATTCTATCTGGAGGAACTTATGAAGTAAAAGCTATCAAAAGGCAAAATGTCAACAGGGAGATTACTCTAGTTGGTGAAGATAGCACAGTAATATTCGGAAAAGAGAATTACAACAGGTGGTCTGATCCCGCTCAAGATGCGCAACTATTTATGTTGCAAGATGGGGCTGATTTCTATTCCTTAGGAATCAATTTCGTTCAGCCTAAACAGATTAAAAATGTCGAGCCTTGGATGCCCACTTTGTTTACATCGGTTCAAAATCCTGATGCAAGATGGAGAGCGGTTGTCAAAGATTGTGATACTACCAAGATTGGTAGACATGGTGGATTTGGATTAGGAACGCTTTACGGAAGCAATAAAGGCAATCTGATTGCAGCTATCAATTACAAACACCTAGGCAATGGCTTTATAGAAGGCAAGGCATCAATCGGAGATAATCAAAACGGCATTCTAAAGGTATATCTCAAAGATGTTAAGACTTTTGGGGATAACGAGGAGGAGTTTGGGTCAAACAGATTAAAGGTTACTGGATACATCAAAAACAATGTATTCACAATTACTTCCGATCATTCCACTCAATTCCTTTATAATCATTTCTTCAACACCGATAAAGGAGGCAATTACTCTCACATTTTGCATCTTGGAAGGTTTACTTTCATGATTGATGATGTTGAGGCGGTATTGAATGATAAGCAGATTGAGTTGAGACCAAATGCTAATGGTCAGGTGAGAGTAGTTGCAAAGGGTGGAAAATTATACACTCCAAGATTTGAATCACACGCTGGTGACATTGTTGGTACTAATGTGATGATTGAAAAGGGAAGAGACGAACATCCTTTGTGGTCTAATAATTTCAATCCTAATGGATCGGAAATCTCTTACTCACCTTATCTTATTCCTCAAAATAGCTATACTAATGGAGAATATATTTTAGTCTGGCAATCCTCCTTTGACCAAGAAGGAATTGAACAGGAAGCCTATTTAATAAGCAAGGGTAACGATACATTCAGAACGTATCCACATACCAAGTTCGGTGAGAGTTGGGAGATATTGAGAGGTCAGATAGTTGGGCATAATATGTACAACCATGCAGAAATCACCTTGTATGCTGAGAATGTGATCCAGAAAGGATATTACAGACAGACTTCAAGATTTGGCAAATCACTAGGCTGCTTTATTAACAACTCAGAAGGATTTAGAGACGAGTTCAATCCCAAGGTGGAGGTAAAAAGTAAGATTATGACCTTGAATGAGTTTGAGTTACTTTAACGGCTGACGCTATACGAGGGCAGGGGTTAAGATGCACTCCCTTTCAGCCTTGCACAAATGATAAATAGATGCACGAACGCTCACTTTAGCAGTACGCCCCTGCTTTTGTATAGCGTATGTTATAGGGCGTTTTAATATCATAAAATGATAAAGGAACTAAAAGATTGCAAGGTTGGTGATAAAGTTAGATTGTGGTGTATTGGTTGGAGAGCGTGGGATGATGTTGTTGTACAAATAGTCGATAATGGAGTTTCTACTCTTATCAAAGTGAAATATCCTTCAGGCAGAACGAGTGAATTTGTACCAACAACACAATGTAGAGTTGAGGGGTGATAAAATGCTCTATAACTTGTTTATATACGTAATTCCTTTTACCAAAAGTCAAAAATTAGCTTATTTAAGCTTATACCCAAACTGCACCCCAGATGTACTAAGCCCTAGTAAGTACCTATCACGAACATAGACAGCACCGAGAGAAGGAGTAAGTTGATTATTCACCCCAGCCGTTAGGAATAGACCTAACGGCTTTTTTATCACCGTATTGGTTTTCGTAATTGTATTGGTAACAGTTGGCAAATTGAAATCCGTGTAAATATCCATTTTTAGCACCTCTCCAAGGACTTCACCGTTTACTGCTACATTTCCATATAAGAAAGGTTTTGATGCCGTGAAAGCCTTAATTTTAGGTTCTATTGGTTCGATTAGGAGTGTATCCCTTAGAACCTTGTGTTCTATCTCTTTTCTTGTGATCCTAACCGTATCTATCACCGTGATAAATACAGTATCCGTCTTTGTTTCGATTGTTTCGATTATTTGAATATCTTCTGACTTATCAGCCAAGAAATAGCCAATAACTATTCCAATTACCCCAAAAAAAGCGTATTTGACAGCGTTCATTCTATCCATAAGTCAACATGAATATTTGATTCCTTTAAGTAATTCCAAATTTTATCGGCTAACTGTTCCCCTGTCATTTCTTCTTTATAAGCAGACCTGAGAATATTGTGTTTCAGTTCCCAAATAAACATAGCCATATCTTTACCAGCTATTGCCATTTGGTATTCTCGCATTTCATCGGCTTGCGATAGATCGTATTTTAGTATTCCTTTAGGCATGGTGTCTAAATTTACAAAGGAAACATCATTGAATCAGCCATAATTCCCCATCCATCACCGTCTTTTGATCGGTATCGCCTTGGTGTAAGTGTTAATATCCTTCCTCCTACTGGCTTAATTGGTGCAGATCGTTCAACGTGCCATCCAAAAGCCCCATCTCCATATTCTTCCTTGTAAGTGCCACAAATAGCAAGGTGTATAGGCTTTTGCTTTAGTTGGTATGTATGCTTTCCCGCATTGTACTGAATTGATTCTCTTACATCATTTCGGCTTGCATTTTCGTGAATGTGACCCATTACGAATATATCCATGTTCTCGTACATTTCTAATGCCCTTGTCAAGTTGATTGCACCCTTAGTGACTATCCCTCCACCGCCCGAACCGTGGAAGTATTTTAGATTTTTTGATAAATATGTGCTTTTCTCTGCTTGTACCTTTAGAATCAACCATCCTCCATATCCTCCGGTATGCAATTTAGTTTTGTTGTTGTAATTAAACAGATCAACAAACCTCTGAAGTGGATCGGTCTCCAAGTTCTTAATAATGGCAGTCTCGTGATTTCCGTATCCTATAACCGTCAATATCTCCGCATAAGGTGACCACCAATTCACCGCATCTACTATTACGGCATCAATGTAATTTGCCTTGTTGTGTTCAGGTAGAATGTCCTTTTTACTTCTTCTAGGGTCATACTTACCCTGCATAAGGCAAAAGAAATCACCGTTAATGAATACCTTTATTTTGTTTTTAAGGCAGTAGTCAAGATGGCTTTTAAGTAGTTTCCGATCACATTTAGGGTTATCCCAGTGTATATCAGACAGTAATGCGATTCTTGCATTGTCCTTATCAAAGTCAATACGGTGAACATTTCTTTCAATTCTTGTTGTCATGTGGTGCGTGTAAAGTAAAAAAGCCCTCAAGGGGGCTTAGATTGTTATTTTGATTTATCCCATCGGATTCGTCTCCCTCGGAAGTCATAATGAACCCAAGATTTGTAAAGACCTAATCCACCTTCTTTCATCTTTCCTTCCTTGATTAGCTTTTCAATGGCATCATAAACTTGCTTTGGAGTCATTCCACTTACTTGAATATCAGCTGCCATTCCCCGAACATGGAAAGAATCTTTTGCACCGCCTACTTTTAGATTGTGAGATGGTGAACGGTATCCAGATGTGATAGTGATTGACCTACCTAATTCAGTTCTGAGAGATTGCAGTTGAGTTGCGAGAATAGTCAAACTTTGGACAATCTCAGAAGGAAATGAAGATCCGTCTTTTGATCGAAATTCATCTAAGCTGAAGTTAGGAGTCAATCTCATATCATTACCATTTTTATGATGTCACCAAGCAAACCAAAGAAAGCAGATATTGAATGCTCTGGTAGCAAGTAGGCAGATATTGCACCTACTACAATCAAGAAAATAGCCCAATACTGAAGCCTTTTTATTTTTTTCTGATTTTCATCCATAATGCCTTGATGTCAGTTAGGAAGTGTTCCGATTTCTTGATCTGTTCCCAAGTCTTGATAATGATTCCAACCAAAGTCGATAAGAGAATCAATAACCTGAGAACTTCATTAATATCCATCATTCCGACCATAGAGCCAATTAAGCCGAGGCCGATAACGTAATCAAAAGGTTCGATGTGGTTCATTCTTGTAAGGGTTGTCTAAAAATAAGTAAAAAAATGATATGAAATTAAAAAAGCCGTTTATATCCAAATAAACGGCCTAATTTATTAGAATAGTACAATTAATCAGTTTAGTTTTTTAGACTCAATAAAGAATTGATCCAATTTAGCCTGCGTATGTTCAGGCCAGATAAGCGGTGCAAGGTTGTTCAATATCGGGCTTGTACGTTCCCAGTTCTGAGCCGTTTTCCAGTATATTTTAGCGGTATTACCCGATTGATCTATCAAAGATTCTACCTGTTCAAGAAGCCCCATTCGATCAAGCTGTAGCATTCCCTGAAGCTGTGAGATTGTATAGGGCGAATTCCCCCACATGGTCAAGCCTTCAACGGTGTAGGTTTCTCCATCTTGATTTAGGTAACAAGCAGAATACACAGACCCATCTGGTATATCTGGGACTACTTCATTTTGTTTTATTTTTTTGCCAACTATCATATATTACCCGTTAAATTTTTTACTTGAAAATAATTGATACCTAACGTGACATTATCTCCTGATATTCCAACAAATTGAGCATTATTTACAATTGATAAAACATCAGGGTCTGATGCAAGAGATAAATTTATTATACCGGAAAACCCCTCAATAAACATTCTTAAAAAACAAAATGTAGAACCATTAGAATAAACTTGGCATGTTATTTTTGGAGAATTTTGATTCCTTATGTCTGGTATAGATGACTGTGACGCTAATACTGACAATATACCTCCCACGCGTTTTTGAATCCAAAATTGGAAAGTGTTGTATCTAAAAAGTATCTCATTGTTTGAATCTTGATGCAATACAGCTATTATACTTCGGTTATTTCCTAATTCTGTAGCCCCAGAAAAAATAATTTCCTGAGATAAACCGCCTTGCTTAGCTATTAATGCGCTATTAAATCCAAACAATACTGCGTATTTTGACTCTATTCTTCTTGGACTAGTAGGAGTCCTTACTAGCATTGTCCAATTTTGACCACTCGGCAATGTTCCTAATCCTTGGGCATCTGTAGTATTTGGCCTATTAAATGAATCCCAAGCATATATATTGTTTGCGTCCAAGTAGTCGTAAGACAATTCCCTGGATTGTTTCCTCTGCAAAGGCACATTTTCTCGCACAGCCTTAAAACTAACACCATCTCTTTGAAGGAAATCAAAAGCCTGCGCACCCGTAAATGATACCTGATTCGTAATTGTTGCAGCCGAAGCAGCAGCATCATTAGCTGAAGATAAAGCGTTATTAGCCTGAGTAGTTGCGATGCCTGCCTGAGTGGTTGCTATTCCTGCTTGAGTTGTTGCAATACCAGCCTGAGTCGTTGAAGTTGATGCTGAAGCACTAGCTGAATTTTGAGAAGCTAAAGCATCCGAGGCACTTGCTGAAGCCTCATTAGCTTTAGTTGTTGCAGTTGTTGCTGATTGAGATGCACTTAACTCAGATGAAGCAGCAGAATTAGCGGAATTTAATGCATTAGAAGCAAAAGAACCAGCCTCTAATGATGACACGAGTGCCTGATCTGCATAATCTTGAGCCTGTTCAGCCCAAAACTTAGACTCAACGGAGTCTCCAACCTTTACATCGACAATGTATTTATCAGTCTCGACATTTACCGAAACATTGTAAGATTGTGTGCTTGATGTTACATCAACTATATAACTCATGTTTTTGAGGCTGTTAAGACATTAGTAATAGACCCTTTTATATAGGTAAATCTTTTCCCGTCCGATGTTTCAAAGGTAATGTCATAAGTCCATTTTTGATTTTGACTTAGCCAAAAACTTTCATCCAAGATATAGGTAAGAACATTGTTATCATTGCCAGAAATTGTCAATCCATTTCCAACGGTGAATACTAGGAATGCAGGTTCATTTACATTGTAACTCCTTTTAATCTCCATCCTAATATCTGCAAAGTCGGTAAGGTCTATTGGAGTACCTGATGAATTAAACTCCATTGGAACTTCCAGATAGTTACCCTGAACATTGGATACATTAATTACTCCCTGAACAGGGCCTTTAATTGCTGCCATCTTCTTCTTTAGGTTTGTCTATATTGGCATTGAATATGGCTACCAATTCATGAACCTTAGACAGTTCTGATATTGGCAAGCTGTTTAATAATCTTTGCACTTGAGCTTGTGCTTCTTCGTTTAAAATGATTTTTGGCATAGTGTTTTTATTTTCTGTTAAATCTTTTAAGATAGTCCAATACTTGAATAGCTTGTTTGATGTTATCCGTGTTCAGGATAGCACCGATATAGAAATCAAATTCAGGAAATCCTTTTGATTTCATTTCTTCAAGCCTTGCCTGATATTCTTCATCCGTTTCCTCTTCCAATTTAGGGAAATTTACCGAATCAATTACAATTCCTTCAGATGTGACCGTATTTGTGTTGTCAATATCGGATACAATAACCCGATTAGCGACTGTTTCATCTATAATTGGATTGCCTTCTGAGTCTAAGAATACCTCTTCCCAAATGACCCTTGCCCAATGAATGTCAAAGTCAATGCCTTGAATCTGTTTAACCCTGATTGCTCTCTGTTTGCCCAATACAGGGTGATTGCTGATTTGTTGAATGATTTGTGACATATTATGATATTTGTTTTAAAAGGAAACTTGTCATGTATAGTGTTGGTGATCCAGTTCCAGATACTCTTGCCTGTACACCCAAAGAAGATGTTCCTGTTGCAGTGTAAGTAGTCATTGATGGGTTTATTTCAAAGCCGTAAGTAAACGCAGATTCGGCAAATTGAGTAATCCCAGTAATCAAGAAACTACCCGATTGTATGATTAACTTAAAGGTTATTTTGTGAACAATGTCCCCAGTTATTGCACCTATTGAAAACGCTGTATCAATATTTTGCGACCAAATATTTAACCTTAAATCAAAGTTGTAAGACCCTGAAGAGTTTGACCTGATAAATATAGTGCCTTCGTAGCTTGCATCTGTTGAGCCATCAAAGCTATTTGTTCCAAGTATGCCCCCCGTTAATATAGAAGCGTAAGTTGTAGAAGTAAATGCAGTAGGGGTAATATCCTCATCGAGTAATTTGTAAGATGATAATCCTGAAATCCTCACCAAATTATTTGATGAATCCCTTCCTAGTACATCACCTGTTCCAGTTGGTACATTTGGAAGTTTTATCGTGCCTGTTCCGTGTGGTTGTATTCTAATATTGTAATTACTTACCCTTGTAACAAGTGCCAATTCAGTAGAAGGCCCAGACATCTCAATACCTGCTGCATCTTCATTGAATACATTTCTAAAGTTAACTGTCGCTATGTTGTCTGTTGTTGCAATTCTAAATACAGGATTAGAAGCAGACTGTACTAACAGACTATTATTAAATGTCTTTGCCCCTGTAATAGTTTGAGTACCTGTCAAAGTTACTTAACCTAAATCAGATGCTAGTTCTGATGCAGTTCTCAAGCTAACCACCCCCGTAGCACTTGGAACGAGTACCGATGTGGCAGCAGTTCCAAGGTTAGAGATAGTCCTGATTCGGACAGTGCCGTTGACATCGAGTAGATTTGTAGGAGTACCAGAACCGATCATTACAAGACCTGTTCCGTTTGGGGTTAAAAGTAAATTGGCGTTTGTCGATGTTGTAATTGGCTGACCACTTTGAATTACAATACCAGAGTTTGTAATAACAGCCCTCAGACCGCCATTTACAAATAAGTCTAAGTTTGTATTTGAAAATAATACATTATTTGCAGAGCCAGTTAATACAGTTCCATTACCTATTGCAATTCCTGATAAATCAGAATTTACTTGCCTAACAATAAATGCTGCACCATTTGTATTTCCTCTTAATCTTGACAGTGTAAAATTACTTGATATAATATCAAGTGTTTTTACGGCATCACCACCAAATAAAAAACCACTATCACCTCCAACCGTATTAACCCCTGTCCCAAACGCCACCTGTCCTGATGCAATTGTGCCAGAGATTCTAGCATTAATCTGACCTTGAACCTT
>OGVO01000172.1_pt1 | contig 12242 bp, 23 predicted proteins | sample 1575771 | NCBI WGS metagenome assembly OGVO01 (sample SAMN07581527, study PRJEB24739) | freshwater metagenome | place: Singapore | collected 2015-01 | reverse complement strand
CTTGTCAGAAGCAGGCAAAGCCAAGCCCAAGAAGAAGAAGTAGAAACAACAAAGCCCGCTAGAGCGACAAACTCTAGCGGGCTTTTTTATTGCTTAAAACAGCAGATCAACAGAGAAGATCCCTAGATAGATGGTGATTCCCTGAGCAGCTTCACCTGTCAGTTCACCCTCATCATTCATCTCATGGAACACGTCAGCTTCCAGTCCGAAGACTAGGCCGGATACCCATTGAAAGTTAATTTGCATCTTCTTCCTTATCGGATAGGGCAGGCACCCGTAGCACAGTCAGCTTCGTCAAGGCCGATGTTAGCCTCGGCAATGCCAGTGATCAGGGTTGTGTTAGCCACCATCTCGTCATACTGTTCCTTGGTGATCTCCTCAAACGGGGCTTGTTTGAACCCGTGATCGGAGTGCAGTAGGAACGATAGACTCTTATGGTTGTTCTTGTAGTTTTTCTTCAGATATTTCTTGATCTCAGGAAGCTCCTCTTTACGGTAGTACACAGTGCAGCTAACGCTGTTGTCACTCCACTTCTCTTGCAGCCACTTAACAGTCTCCAGCTGGTCAATAGCGGTCATGTCTTTAGCCAGTTTGGTTCCCTCAGGGTACGCAAACGGGAAGGAAACAACCACCGTACTGTGGTCCTCAGAGCCATCAAAGTTCTGCTGGTACTCGACCGGATAACCGTGATCTCGACACACCTGCACCAGCGGATGGTTAGCAGAGATCCGGATACGGCGGATCATGTACTGAGCATAGCCCGGATGACAGCCTGGAGTCACGCCCGGAAGCAGACTCAGCGTACCAGAAGGCTTAACCGTGGTCAGTTTCACCGACTTGTTGAAACCATGCTTTGCAGAATAATACTCATCAAAGGTCCGCAGCTTGGTGTAAACCTCTTCCAGCCACTCCAGTTGATCGGTGCGAGCCTGAAGAACACCAGTAATGCCAATACCCATACGCATATTCTTATGCACGATCTGTTCTGTCGAATCAAGGTGACACGGCAGGGCCAGAGAATGCTTGTTCACGCGGTACAGCAGCGTAGCCACATCGAGCAGTTCTTCCTTACTGGTGATGTTAGGCAGGTAGATCTCAGCAAGACAGCAGGTTTCCTTGTCGGCTAGGCTTTGTTCTGCACAGGGGTTATATCCTTGTACGTCCGGATCAGGGTACTGGGTTTCTCCCAGACGCCCCACTTTTCGAGACAGCTTAAGGTTGATAAGCCCATACGGCTCGCCTTTACCCTCATATCCGTCCCAGAAGAACTCGTGCAGATCTCCGATGTCATGACAAACCACGCTGTTGTTGGACATGGCTCGCCAGGAGGGAATATTTCCCAAGTCCCATCGTTTAGCAAGCAGATACTCCACATCGTCCGGATCTCCAATAGCAATCTGAGCACTGCGACGAACGTTACCGGCCACCACGATAGCACCGATAATGTTCATGATATCCAGAGCGTCCACAGGGCGCAGCTTCTTACCTGCCCGTTTCTCCAGCACCTTACTGATCTCGCCGATACCCCACACGAGATCCTCAGGGCCGCTGGCAGTACCGCCAAAGCCCTTGATAGGGGCACCCTTGGACCGGATCAACTGAGTAGAGTAGGTGAACGTCTGTCGGCCACTCTTGTGCGCCAGGAAGGCAGCTTTAAGAGTCTTACCAAGCAGAGCAACCCAACCCTCGCGGCTGTCAGGAACAATGAAGTCAGCATCAGGCTGGTTCAGGCGGGTAGGGGCCTTGAAGTCAGCATTCACAGGGGGCAGTTTATCCACGTTAGAACGTTGGATATTGTAACCCACACCGGAACCCAGCATCAACAGATCCATCGCCCAAACAAACGGTTCTACGGGCTTGTCAACGACAGTAAACGCGCAGTTTTGAAGGCTAGAAAGCCCAAGACGGTTGACAGTATCAGTACCAAGCTGCCATAGAAAACGCCCAGCAACAGTTCCTTTAAGACCCAGCAGGTATTGTCGTAGACGTTGGGATTCTTCTTCCGTAAACCCGCAGCCAAGCTGTTCATTCGCTGCTGTAACCACCCGGTTAACAGTGTCATGGAACTCCTCCGTGGGGCTATTAGGATCAGCTTCGTTCAATCGACGTGCATAGGTCCGCTTGTAGGTGAGGTAGCCCACGGAAGACCACGGGGTTTGCACATCTTGTTCATTCATAATCATCTACTTCCTTTTCTAGTCGTTCTATTTGAGTTTCAATGTCGTAGGAGAAAGCCTCTACAATGTCCTCGCTGGTAAGCCGCAGCAGTTCCAGCAAGGACACTTCATCCATACGTTTAAGTTTTTCTTTTAATTCTACGAAGGTCAGGGGATTCATTCTTCATATTCTTCCCACGCTTCAAGAATCTTGTTCATGTACCACACACCTTTTTGCAGGTCTTCCTTGCCATTCTTCTCCATGAAGCGCATGAAGTAAGCCATAGCCTGGAAGTAGTCAGCGTAGTCGATAGGGAAGAACTCGATGTCACTCTTGTCCATCTTGTCCATCAATCGCTGGATAACCTGACGCACCTCTAGGTTATGCTCAGGAAACAGCATATAGTGCTTAGGCTTGTTTACCTTGTCTTCTTTAGGAGAAATGCGTTTAACAGTTTCCTCACCCCAGAAAAACACACTGTCCGTAATGTACTCACTGTAGTTTTCGCAGCGCTTGCACGGAGAGATGTGGCTGTCTTTCATGGCCCCGTAAAAACAAGTACTACACGTTCGCGGTACCGTACCTTTTACCGAGGTATTCGATACTGAGGAAGAGTTCATCGAAGTGTCCATCATTTACCTCGTTAAGAATTAGCAGTCCCCGCCAATGGCGGTTACTAAGTTGATCCATGTAAGATTCATCATGCAGGTAATAACTGCCTGCAATGATAGCACAGATAGGCTTACCGTCTGCTCGCTTACCGTATGCTACTTGCTTACCTTGCTGATGACCAGCAACACAAGACATATGCAGCTTCGATACAATCGCTGAAGCAGATCCAGCAGGACGACCCATAGCGCCAACAGGCCAGTAGTGGTTAAAACCAACACCATTAATAAAGACAGGGTGAAGGAACGGAGATACTTCCCAATCTTTCTCATACTCTAAATCTTTGGTGCTGATTAGCCCTTCTAGTGTTGGATTGTTGTTAATTGCCCGGTCAATGCGGTTCTCGTGGTTGCCCAGCAGCAGTACTTTGCGAGGCTTGTACACCTTTTCCTTGTTCTTCTTCTGCCGAGCCTGCATATCCTTGAGGGGCGCCAGGAGCATCTTCATGCCTTCCTTAGCCACCTCAATGTCTTTCTTGTACCGCAAGCCCTCGAAGTACTTGGAACCCTTGACATCATGGGTAGACAGACTAGGCATATCGGCATGGTCGCCTAAGTGTACCACAACGTCGGGCTTGTAGTCAACGATTGCTTGGCCTGCCCAGGAGAGGTGCTCCATGGGAACACCCTCCCGGACCTGCGTGTCAGGAATACAGAGAATCCGCATCTTCTTCTGTTTCCCGAGAAATCACGCCACCGGGCCAGCCCTCAAGACCGAACGGATTGCCGTTTTCTTGGATATAGATTCGATCCATGATGCTATAACCGTAATGCGCTTCCAAGGCTCGGATGAACGTTTCCAGCAGATCCGGCCAACGATTGTTAGCGTCCGTGTACTCTTTGGTCATCGTTGTCGGGGAATTAGCGTAGTAGTCCTCAATGGCGATTGTCAACTGAGAAACACGCTCATCAATACCGTCATCAGTGTTCCGCTCATGCCACAGATCATCACCGCTCATTTCCAGATCCTTTCAGTACACCGCGCTTCTGGCGGTCTTGTAGTTTACGAATGTTTGCCTGTGCAATGACAGACAGATCAACGTCCAGCCTATCAGCAAGAACAGCCAAGAACCAGAGAACATCTCCCATCTCTTTAGTCATATCGTCCCGCAGGTTCGTGTAGTGTGTCTCATCACGCACATACTTAGCGTACACCCCTGCCACTTCTCCGGCCTCTGCTGCTAAGCCAGGAATCAGGTATTCCAAATTATAGGCGGTAGGCAGACACGTTTGCGTAGCTTCAAACTGATACTTATCGAAATCCATTAATTCTCCAACAAAGCTTGCCAACTAACAGGGTACAGGCAGTTCATTTCAAAACTGATGCGCTCGGCCACATCACGGGTTTCCTTCTGGGCATGGGCGTCTAGCCGCAGCTTACACATATCAGCCCAGGCACCCAGCGTACCAGACCAGATCCACTCGGTCATGGTGTTCTGAGGCAGAACCATGCGGGCCTGCTCGGGGCAGACGCCTTCAGTCAGCATAGAATTGTAGGCGAAGAGAGCAGCTTCAGTAGCATTCTTAGCCCACGATGCTGCCTTCCAAGGCTCCTTCACCTCGCTCTCGGAACTGCCCTGCTTAACGTTGTCTGCCTTCTCTCGCCAGTACTCGGGAATAAAAAACTCAGGCTCAGAATCAACATAGCGCCGAGATACCTCATTCCAAGGCAGAAACTTATGCTTCACAAGCTGGCGGGCCACGAAGATCGGGGCCTTGACTCGGAAGCTGGCGAAGCAGTGGTTGAAGGGGCTGGTGTGCTGGTGACGGGCTAGGTAGGAGATGAGCTTTTTGTCTTTCTCATTGAGCCACTTGGCAACCCAAGGAGAAGAAGATTTGTACTCAGGGTCCTCGTACTCCCAGTCACTCTCCTTCTCGAAACTGACCCGCGCAGCATTCACTACAGACAAGTCTGAACCACAATGATCAATGTAGGTGACTTCAATCCCGCTTGTCCGCATCAAACGACCTCCATGCCAACAAAAGAGCAACCAGCACAATGAAGAACTGGAAGCTGAAAACAACAATACTAGGTGCTAAGACCAACCACCAAGATATATTGATAGCGTCTGTAACCTGTAAAATAAACAGGACAGCGGTTAAGACATGAAAGATCACTTTCTAAAGTTCCTGAAGAAATAATCAGCGTCCACCACTACAAGCGGTTTACACTGGTTTTGTTTGATCACAACCACAGGCTCGTTCGGCCCGTGTGTTGCTGCTTGTTTATAGAAGTCATATACAGCCACTTTAGCCAAGCTCTTGCACTCAATCTGGATCGGGTAGATGTCGCGGGCAGAGGGAGACAACTGAACATCCTCACCTCCTGCACCCATAGACGTACTACGCACATCACCCTCCCGAAGCTCAGGAGCATACTCCATCAGCTTGTCCCGTACCCACTGCTGCAAGAGCCGGCCCTTTTGCTTGGCGCTACTTGGTCGCATCTGGTGGCCTCCAAATCTGTCCCGGTTCACGGCGCAGCCACAGAAGCTGCCCGTTCTCTACCAACCTGTCGAAAGGCTCACCTTTATCTTCGTAAGCCTTTGTAACAGCCTGGAGCAACTCTTGTTCTGTCTTACAGTCTTTCAAGATCTTCTCAGCTTTCACAGGGCCGATCCGGTCTAAACCCTTGATGTTGTCAGTACGGTCACCTGTCAGAAGCTGTGTATAGAAGTTCTTCAAGCCTTCAAACTCGGTAACGTAGTAACGCTCATCTGTAACAGGGTTGTAGTGATGGCCGGGAAGCTGATTCAGGTCTTTGTCTTGGTGAACAATCCAATAATTACCACGGCAAGATTCAATAGCAACAGCGTCATCAGCCTCTTCTCCTTCCGTAATCACAGCCCCTAGACGAGTTAGATGATGCCTCAAAGCATCGTAATGCTTGGGCTTGACCATATCCTTACGGTTGCCTTTGTACGGAACAGTGACAGCTACTTCATTCCTGAAGTTTGTTTTACCGGTGATCCAGGCTTTGTAGTCTTCACAGCCCAGAGCAAAGTAAACAATCTCTGTCACCCATTCCGTCAGACGGCTACAGGCAATCTTCTCTTCTGCATCTTCACAAGAAAAGCCGATCCTGTAGACCATCATGTCAGCATCCAGCAAGGCTACTTTAGGCGCTGCCTCGCTGATTTCACTCATTACAGTACGAGGTCTTCTTCCTCAACTGCACGTTCCGGGTTGTATTCCTTCAGTTCCGTAACAATCAGTTTCTTGATCGAAGGAGCAGCACCGTACTTAGACGACATCTTATGACGATAGGAAGACACCAGGGCTACCACCTTGGTGCCGTTACCGATACGCTCAACAGGGATAGCGTTGCCTTGCTGATCGAACAGTTCAAACTTGTACAGGCTCTTGGCAGTGATATGCTTGCCTGCCAGATCCTTCTGCTTAATCTTGATGCCCAGTTCGGTCAGAGCCTCACAGGCAGCGTCAGAGAGGTTACCAATAGTACACTGGTACTTCTTGTTGTCCTCATCAAACTTGGTGTTCAGGTTGTACATATCGTAGGCGAAGAAGATTTCACCCTGAATACGAACCGGCTTAAGATCTCTCATTTCATTTCCTTTTACACGTTTATGTTGGTGCCCTTTATCTGTTTCGAACAGATGACCTACTGCTTACAAGGCAGTTGCTCTACCCCTGAGCTAAAAGGGCTGGTAAGAGTGGAGGGATTTGAACCATCACGCCGTTAAGCGGCAGATTTTAAGTCTGCTGTGTCTACCGATTCCACCACACTCTCAATACTAATATTATAACACAGATTCCAGAAAAGTCTAGTGTAGTTGACCTTTTTCTAGGGGCTCTTCACCAGCGTACAAAGAACCCTGCATAGCAGTATACAGCAGCACAGTTACTTCCTCTTGACTGAGGTGTGCAGATCCTACAACCTTCAGTTCATCGCCTTTCATGATCAGTGCCACGAAAGCATCTGAAGCCATCAATTCATCGGTTAGTGAGTCTCTTTCCACGAACGGCCTTTCTTGTATTCGCCGTCTAGCTGACAGCGGAGTTTGAAATATTCACCAGCTTCAATGATGCTCTGTCTCGCGGCTTGGCCCACGATGTCTGCAATCTCAGGGCGAACCTCAAACTGGAATTCATCATGAACGTTAGCAACCAGACGCACATCCCACTTGTTCTTCCTGATCTTCTTATAAAAGATGACCAGAGCCTTCTTCATCACAATAGCCCCAGCACCTTGAAGGAGCGAATTGAGGGCAGCATGTTCCGATCGAACCCAAATCTTTCGACCATCAAGCCCGGGTACATAGCCCTTGTCCGCATACTTGGATACTTTATCTCGTAGAGCCTTGAGCGAGGGAGTCGCTTTAAGGAAGGAATCGATAAGTCTTTGACCGTCTTTGGCTGTGCCACCCACAATAGAACCGATCTTCGCCGGTCCAGCCCCATACAAAAACCCGTAGATGAATGTCTTTGCTTGATCCCGTGTTTGTAGGCCAGCGGCTTTCTGATTCTTCGTATGGACATCTGTTCCGTCCTTACTTGATCCAGAGACAACAGTCTTGACATATTCTTCGTCTTTCATGTAATGAGCCAGCATACGTAGCTCAAGGCCGCTAGCGTCACAACCAACCAATACATAGCCATTATCAGCCACCCAGCATTCTCGACACTCATGCCCATACAGGCTACCCGCATTAGGGATCTGAGCCATGTTAGGCCCGGAATGCGTCATCCGCCCGGTAACAGCACCGTTAGTGATTACCTTGCCGTGTACCCGTCCGTCCTCTTCTACAGCCTCAATCCAGCTTTCAATCTGTGCTACACGCTTTTGCAACAAGAAATATTCTGCAATCAGCGTAGCTTCAGGAATGCCAGCCTTCATCAGCGTTACTTCATCCACCTGCGGCTGTCCAGTTTCAGTGAACTTCTCAGGCTTCCATCCTAACTCAATCAGCTTTTCTCCAACTTGCTTTCGGCTTCCTGGGTTGAAAGTAACCAAGGAATCTTTGAGCCGCTTTCCTGTCTTTTCTGAGTATCGTTCAACAGTGTAGGGAGGCCATCGCTCCTGCATCTGTTCATATACTCCTGCCATTTTTGACTTGATGTCAGCAAGAAGCATGGTTGCATAGGGTAAATCCAGTTTGAAGCCATTACGCTCTTGCTCAGATATGATCCGAGCAACCCAGTGTTCTAGTTCTACAGACTCATCAGAGAACTTGTGTTTGTCCTTCTCCGCAATCAGGTGATGGTACAGTTCCTTTAGAACCAGTACGTCGCCCTCACAGTAGTAGTCCAGAAGGGGCTCAACCGGCTTGTCGTAACATTCGCCTGGATACGCTTCGACACGATCATTCATCCACTCCCAGATCTTTCGATACGGAACCTTCTTCACCCCGAGAACCTCGCCCCAGCTTTCGAGACTGTGTCCTTTCTCTCTGCTCGGCTCTAGCAACCTTGACAGAATCAACGTATCGCACACTTGGCTCAAAACTATCTTCGTATTCCAGAGCTTCGTCAATACTGGAAAATCGAAGTTGATGCCGTTGTGGGCGACTATCAACGTAGCGTCCTTTATAAATCCCGCGAGGCTGCTTGCTTCCTTCCATGTCCTTACTTCTCCAGTGTCCAAGTCAATTGTTTTTACCAGCCAAATCCTATCATGAGCTAGGTTTGTCTCAATGTCAAGACCGATCCTCATTGTTTTCCTTCAAGACTTCTGCGTGTTCGCTATTATTATATCGTAGTTTCTCGTAAGAGTCAATCAGGAGATAGTAAGATTCTTGCAACTTGTAGTAACGATCCTCAAGCTCACGAATACGCCCCACAAGATATTCCAGATCACCAATCATAGCGGTTCCAGTTCAGTTTCAAGGGAACACTCGGACAGAATGCCTGTGTTCTTATCGTAATACAGCCCAAACTTCTCAGCAGTGGCACGACCAGTAAATCGATCCTTCAGCACCCGGAACGTAGTCGTCTGTCGCTTTACCGGGTCTTCATGCTGCTTATCGCGCTCAAGACCAAACATGTAATGGCTCCACCGTGCAATAGCCCGAGAACCCGTAAAGTGCTTCTCCATCACCCTACCGCCCTCTTCGTGGGGTTTACCCTCCGGTGTGGTCAGGTGGCTAACAAAGTGAATGATCAGTCCGTCCTGCTGGGCAAGAGACGCCATATCGGCCATAATGCCGTCTAAAGCACGCCTCTCATCCTGTTCGTTCGCACTGAGCGCAGTCAAATGATCCAGATAGATGTGCTTAATCTCATACACCTTACTGAAATACTTGATAATGTTCTTGACAGAAGCCCAGGACATTGCGCCGAAATGCTCCATCATGTACAGCTGCTGACAAGAATCAAGCCGATCAATGCTAGCAATATAATCGTCCCTTGACCAGTCAGCGTCAGGAACATGATAAAGCTTTTTGTCCAGCTTTCCAGCCACTCGCTGCGCTGTTTCCACAACAGGCTGCTCAAGGTAAATAACTCCGACTTTTTCTTTAAGAACCGAGATGTCATAAGCAATCTGTTGTGTAAAAACGTCAGTCTTACCCACACCAACACCGGCACCGAAGGCGTAGATCTCACCCTTACGGCGGCCATAGGTCAGGCGCGTAAGCGTATCGAAACACCACGGAACCCCAGGCTCAGGAGGAACCAGAAGCCTGTCCTTGATGTCTGAGACTGTTACGATCCCTTCTGGGCGATATTCTTCAGCTTTCCACCAAGCATTGACGTAATCTTTACCAGCCCCAGCAACCAGATAATCACAGGCATCCTTGAATCCCTTTACATGTTTGACAATTTTAGCCTTCGATCCGAACAGTTCAGCCACCGCTGCGGCAGCCTTCTTACCGGGATCATCAGCATCAAAGCAGATAACAATAGTCTCAAACGAATCCAGGTACTCAAACTGAGCCTGACAGTCCTTAACAGCCGCAGAAGCACCATTCTTGATCGAGACAACCGGCCATTGAGAGCCTGTCATCTGATAAGCTGCCAATGCGTCTAGTTCGCCTTCCACAACGGTGATGTACTTACCACCCTTGAGGAACAGATGCTGCCCGAAGAGCGTAGCTTTCTTGGAATCACCCTCAAAGCTGAAGGACTTATCTACCAAGTAGCGCACCTTCTGCGCCACTGTATGTCCGCCCTTGTCAGTGTACGGATAATAGTGGGCATCAGCCGTGGTGGTAACCCCGTAGTGTTCGCAGGTTTGTTGATAGATACCGCGATCACTGATTGCCTTGAAGGAGCCTAGTTGTTTCATCTGCTTACGCGGGGCTACCGCGTCTCGTTTGACTATGTATTCGTCGTAGTCTGATTCGTTCTCGTATGTATGACATACCATACAATAGGTATGGCCATCATCATACAGAGCATTACCGTCAGAACTACCACAATGTCTGCAAGACATGTGCTTGACAAACCTTGATTCTTTCATAGTTTAGATGTTTGATCTAGCGGGCTTCGGCCTTTGCGATAGCCGCAATGGCTTTAGCCAAACGCTTCGGATGCTCATGCTTGATGTAGCTCGACTTGGTAAAGCTAACCAGCACTTCCAGCAGTTCCTGATTGACATCATGCAGTCGGCGCAGTTCGTCGGCGGCTCTCAATATCTCGCTGCGCTGATATTCCGTGAGTGTGTCCATTCGACTGATTGATTCCGCAAGCCTCAAGGCTTCAGGTTGTTTTTCCATGATGTTCCTTAGAGGATCAGCCTAGCGGCGGGCGCGGATTGCTTCATCGTAGTGAAACTGCGATTTAAACCACACCGCCTCGCTCATGGCCAAAATCGCCTTCCTCTCAGCCTCCACGGCCCGCTTGGCGTACTCGCGCATCTGGTCGGCGGTGTAGCACCCATTCGGGTGATAAATGTCGTCACCGCTCCAATCCCAATCGTGCGTTTTGCCTTGTGGCTCAGGCAGCGGCGGCAGGATTAGATCGTCCATCGGATTATCCTTCATCTGTTACTTTCTTGAACTGCTGCATACCTTTAAGAAGCAACGAATTGAAGCCCAGTTCCATCAGAAGGCTAGCACCTGCTGCATTGACGTTCAAAAAGCATACCATAGAACCGTCAGGATTCTCTTTGACAGCTTCTAGCTCAATCTGCGGAGGTCCCATGTCTTCAATGTCTTTTTCGGAGATCATACCTTTACTCCATAGTATTCTAGAACACGTTTCAGTGCAGTTTTCAGTTCTTTCATCTTTTCCTTCTCTTCTTTTGGGTCAAAACTAAACATCGGCGGTTTACACGGTTTGAGATTCTTGTAATCCCAGGTCAACTCTTCCACAATGATTTGCTCGACAAGTTCGATAGGAATATCAATTTTCATATTAATTTGTAGGCGTCTCTGAAACTTTACCACACTTCATGCACTCATACAGGTACTTTCCATCCGCTTTTTCTTCGTGGAAGGTCCACACCTTATGATCACAGCTGTCCTTAGCAAAGATAGCATCCCAACGAGAAGCGTATTCTTCGTTAGAGACACTGAAGGGCCTAGGGCTAGACCCCTTACCTCCATCGCTTTTACTCATGTGTTCTTCTCCTTCTTGTTCGCCGGGCAGTCGCGCCCTTGCCGGCAGTTGTTGCCGCGCACTCCGCAATGCTCCACGGTCTCATGATGGTTTCCTTCCGTTCTCGTACTCTTCCCGCCTGTCCATTGAGTGATGAATCCAGACAAGCGGTTCGTCATCGTCCTGAGTTGGGGCGCACCAGCAAGTTTTGTAAGGTTCGTGGTTTCGCAGGTCGTTGAGCGGGATAACGTGGGTTGTTTCCTTGTTCGTCATCCGTTCTTCTCCGACAGTTTAGGGGCACAAATTGCATAGCCTTTGCCAATCGCCTGAGCCGAAACCGCAGCCCGCGCTTTTTCGCATTCGTCAGCAGTTAAATAGTCAAACGTGCGAATTTGCCCACAAAGCGAAAGCCACATTCCCAGGCAAAGCGTAAGCGTGTAAGTCATGCGTTCTTCTCCTTGAGCTTGGCTGCGATGGCGCGGGCGAAGCTGATGTCGTCAGTTCGGTGGGCCGAGGCGGCGCACTCTCCGCAAATCAAAGCAATCTCCTCGTCCGTCAGCCCCGCCCACTCCCGGCGCGGCGGGGCGGCGAAGATCACCCGGACGTTGCGAACCTGTTTATGTTCTGCGTCAGGCCGGAAATAGCCATAGGTTTGAACCCATTCTTCGACGCCCCAAGGCGATTTCTCTTTTGTCCACTCTTCCCATACGTACCCGACCACCGGCTCCTTCATCCTCACAGTCTCTGCCACCATTTTTTGGTGAGCCGCCGTTTTCTCCGCTGTCGGTCCGTAAATGAACTCGCCGAACAAATCGCTTGCTTTGATTGGCTCCTGCTCCGGTACCTCGCACTGCGGGCACTTGTTGCCAACGCACTGCGCTCCTGTCTTGCAAGGCGACTCTATCGTGACTGGGAAAC
>OGVO01000171.1_pt1 | contig 12244 bp, 13 predicted proteins | sample 1575771 | NCBI WGS metagenome assembly OGVO01 (sample SAMN07581527, study PRJEB24739) | freshwater metagenome | place: Singapore | collected 2015-01 | reverse complement strand
TGGCAGATTGTTATTATATGTTTCCCAACTAGGGACGAGTCTAGCGCCAGTGGCTAGGTTTGTCTCAGTAAACGATGACATATAAATCAGGACTTTCATGCTGGTTCCTTCTGCGCTTTACGCATTAACACTAGGTTCTTTGACAGAGACTATAAGGTTAGGAACTTAGTGTTAAATCCCGCCATCGGCGGGTTAGTGTTAAATTCCTGGCCTCACCCTTAGATTATACCATAGAAAACCGGCCCTAGGGCTGTTTGGAAAATGATTTTTTACTTATATTGGTTTAGTTTTAGCGGGTATTGTAGGATTGGCGTAGCCAAATGTTGTGCATCTTGTGGCATGGATACCCTTACATACCCGGTTTACCATCATCCCTAGGGGGGAGGGGGGCCAGCTAAGGACAACTATTGTAGGATTCGGGTTTGCGCAGCAATAAGATGGGCAATAACTCTGCGAATCAGAGGAAAGATGTAATAGGGGAGCGAAAACCTGCGAAGCAGGGTCGAAATAATTGTAAATAGGAAACGTGGAAATGCGCACGGGTGAGAAAAAAAATATCAAAAAATCGCTACCCCTTAAAAGAGGCAATAGCTAGCTATTCTATTATTACCTCTTTATGCGCAGCACAAAGCCTCTTACTTTCTATTGGTGCGCTTAGTCTGTAGTCTGCAATAGGTGACGCTAATCCGACCCCCCCTCCCCCAGGGATGCAGGTAAACATGGTAATCATGGGAACATCGTGCACAACATTTGGTTAGGATTAAAGATTAGAATTCCCGCGTAGCGGGAAACTTTACAAGTTGAGGTTAGCGCTTTTTTGAGAATGGTTTATTCCTAAAGTTTTATTTCTAAATGACCGAAAGCCTGAATGAGAATCTAAACAAGAATGATTCGTATTCCTGCAAAAACCCGCGTAGCGGGGGGCCGGGTTACAAATTGTTACAATTAAATACTTGCAATCTGCGCGCAGCGCAGTATAATGTCGTCTATGGGCAGGGAAGATAAACTAGATTCCCTGGAATCTCCCAGCCCATACCCCCAGGAGTATTGTTATGGAAACCACTAGCCACAATCCCACCCATGTTCTTACTCTGCGCCGTAGGAACCCAGCGCGCAGCACCAGCGTTAGCCTAGATGCAGACATTGTGCAGACTGCTACCCACAGCTTGCATACTGATGCTGGCCTGCTGGCTGCGCTGCTAGCTGCTATCATCGATGAGGCCATCCTCACCATTGCTTCTCGGCAGGGCGATCTGCCGCCGGAGGATGGCGCACTGTATCCAATGGTTCTCGCGCCAAGCGACATTCTTTCCGAGGTGACTAGACTGCACTTGCCATGGGTGACTAGTGATGAGCTGGCTATCCTATGGGATGCAAGCCCTACGAAAGCAGCCATTTTCGATCAAGCCAAATGGGCCGCTAATCGTGGCTATCGACTGGCTTACGAAAAATATAAAAGTCTTGTTCTATCCCTTGCTGGCAAGGCAACACGCTTGGAATTAGAAGATATTAATTGGCTTCGCTCCAAGTGGGCACCGGGCCACGTAGAGCTAGACCGTTTCGTATTCCGGCGCTTGGCGCAAATGGAATCTGCCTTGACCAAGGAAGCCGAAACTTTTGACCGAGACGCTTTCTAGACTGCGCGCCAGCGCAGGTTTTGGCCGCCAGTAATGGCGGTTTTTTTTTGGCCCTTATTGTAAGTGTAAATGCAAATGATTCTTATTTAAAAATTCGCTCGCTTCGCTCGCTATCTAGAATCCCGCAAACTAGCTGGCCTGCGGCCAGGGGGCTAGAGGCCCTTCGCAAGCTCGGGCCGCGCGGTTATCCTATTACCATCTCCAAATTTTTCTAAATTTTTAATAAGTTACTTAGGTAAAACATAAAAACCATAGAGAAGATTCGCTCCCTCCCTTCGGGAGTTTAGAAATCTTTTCTCTAGATTCGCTCCTGCCTTCGGCAGCTTTGGCACTCTAAACTAGCACTACGAGCTGAGCACTACGAGCTGTCCTGTTCTTAGGAATTTTCCCACAACCACTATAGCGGCCGAAGGCTAGGAGTTCTCCCCTTGGACACACGCGACCAGGCAATAGCATTATTGGCTACAGGTATTTCTACAAGTCAAGTAGCTGCGGCTTGTGGCGTAACTGACTCTTATATTAGCCAGCTCAAGGCTGACCCAAGCGCCCAGGCTAAAATCTTGGAGCTACAAGCCTCACAAACAATTGAAGATAAGCGTTTTGACACAGCTCTTGAGCGTGCAGAGTCTCTTGCGCTCGATAAAATCGAAAAAAGCTTGCCATTTGCAAACATCCGGCAAGCTATTGAAGCCTTTAGAGTCTTGAATACTGCCAAAAAGCGCAACGATTCAGTTCTCCCGCCCCCTTCTTTGCAAGGAATTACAGTTAACTTAACACTTCCTGCCACAAATGTCATTAACTATGTTGTAAATAACAAGAATGAAATCGTGGAAGTTGCTGGAGCACCAATGATTACTGCAAATGCTCGCGCCCTAGATGAGCTAATCGCGCAAAAGACAGCAGATACCTCTCTCAAGACTCTTGGAAAGACTAGTCAAAGTGAAAACGAAAGAGGTGCAGCATTGTTATATAGACTCAGGCCACCTAAACCATTGAATGTAGCTAAGATGCCACTTAGCAGCATCAATAAAGATGCCTTTTGATGCCCCCTCCCCTTCGGGGAGTTATTTCCTATGACTAATTCTGACCCCTTGGCAATGGAAACTAAGCCAGCACGAAGTGCTGGAGGCGCGGTGCAAGATATTGTAGCTCTTAACTATGAAGCAGCCTCTCTTGCCAAGCAAGACTTAAACTTCTTAGGTATGCTCGCTGCGCCAGAAGAATTCTCTTTTCAGTTTCCTCCCTTCTATCTAGCACTCTTCAACATATTTACAACCAGTAAGGATAAACTTTCGCGCTATGCCATTGGTATCCCAAGGGGATTTGCAAAAACAACCTACCTCAAGCTCCTTTGCCTCTGGTATATTCTCTTTAGCGAGAAGCAATTCATCCTAATCGTAGGTGCATCAGAGGATTTAGCAATAAACACTCTTTCTGACATTTGCGACCTCTTAGATTCTCCTAACATTCGGGCACTATTTGGCAACTGGGAACTACACGCAGAGATAAAAACTCAAGCTCTCAAGGTATTTCACTTTAGAGGTAGGGATATAATTCTTAAAGCTATTGGTGCAGGCACAGCAGTCCGTGGTATTAACCGTAAAAACAAGCGCCCAGATGTTATCATTATGGATGACGTACAGAAACGGGAGCTAGCAGAAAGTAAAGAGCTTAGTGAGCAACTCTTACGCTGGATTCTAGGTACTCTAATGTTGGCTCGTAGTAACTTTGGCTGTACCTATATCTACGTTGGCAATATGTACCCACAAAATGCCATTCTAGAAAGATTAAAGAATAATTCTCAATGGACTAGTTTTATTGTTGGTGGCCTTCTCTCGGATGGTTCCTCTCTTTGGGAGGAACTTCGTCCTGCTGAGGAACTAATTAGTGAGTATCAATCTGCAAAGGAAATGGGCCATCCAGAGATTTTCCTATCGGAAATCTTAAACAGTACAGATATAGTAGGTGCATCAGGAATAGACATAAGCAAGATTCCTCAGCTTCCACCCTATTACGAAGGTGCAGAACCAGAGGGTAGCTTCATTCTTATTGACCCATCAAGCGGTAAGAAAGATGGAGATGACTGCACAATCTCTCATTACAGCGTTTGTGATGGGAAGCCAGTTCTTGATCACATAGTTTCTGGAACATTCACTCCAATAGAAACCATAGAAGCAGCCTTAAAGCTAGGAATGCAGTTTAACACCCGACTGATAGGGGTTGAAAGTGTGGCTTATCAGTCAACTCTCTTATTCTGGTTTGAGCACTATTGCAGAACAGAGGGAATTTCAGGATTTGAATTCATAGAATTATCCCCAAAGGGCCAAGCTAAGAACAATAGAATTAAGAAGGGGCTCTTAAAGCTCTTGGCAGGAGAAATCTATCTAGCCCCTAGCGTGCGAAGTATAGTTCTTAACCAAATCTCTACCTGGAATCCACTCAAAGTAAATAATACAGATGATATTATTGACCCGATTGGCTATGTAGATGAAGTCATGCGAGACTACGGGCATCTTATTGTGAAGAATACCTTTGATGTTGAAGCATTTGCAGCAGAAGCTAGTCATGGAGAAGCCCTTCCCTTCTGAGCCTGGGCCTTCGGCCCTATGTGGCAACCACGGGTAAGTTTTTCTTTTTCCAAACTCCTCCCTTCATCTTTGTCCAAACCATTTTCCAACCCATCATGGCAACTCAGCAAATTTCTTTAGTAAACAGTCTTTCAATAGATCAGCGTAAATCCCTCCTAGATTACGCCAAATCCTGTGCGCAACGGTCTAGCATAGAGCTAGGTAATTTCCGCACACTTCTAGAATATCGAGATAAAGCCTATCAACGGCAACTAAATACCACAGCAGAGCATATTCGTGCAGTCCACTCTAATATGAAGGGGGATGCTCGTAAGCTCCAAGACATTACTGTTCCTATCATCATGCCTCAGGTAGAATCTGCGGTAGCATATATGGCAGGCGTCTATCTAACTAGCTATCCTATCTTTGGAGTTATCGCTTATCCAGAGAACCAAAAACTAGCCCTTCAATTTGAGACAGTCCTAGGGGAACAATCTCTGCGCTATGGCTGGGCTAGGGAGCTAATCAAAGTATTTCGTGATGGCATGAAATATAACTTTGGCATGGCAGCAGTTACCTGGAGAAAGACTCCATTAAAAACTGTTGTGACAGATACTACTATTTCTTCTGTAGGAATGGCAGCCCTTAGGGAAATGAGCTATGGTGGAAACAAGATAACTCACATTAGTCCGTATAACTGTTTCATGGACATGAGTGTACCGCCAGCGTCTATTCACACCGATGGAGAATACGTTGGCTGGAATGAAATTATGTCAAGGGTTCAACTTAAGAGACTTCTCAGCCTGCTTGATCCAGCAAAGACTACATCTGCTAAAGAAGCATTTGAATCCTCATTTTCTGGTTCTTCTGGAGCTGCAAGCTCTGCTACGCGTTATAATGCCCCTACAATCAATCCTTATCTTAACATTGGTTCTGGCGCATTAGGGGTCAATAACTGGGCTTCTTGGATGGGCCTTTCTCCAGCTAATTCTAACATCAATTACAAGGATCATTACTTAGTTACTCATTTTTATTGTCGTGCCCTACCCTCTGATTTTGGCGCTCGGGGCAACCAGGTTAAAATCTATCATGCAATCATCGTAAACTGGAATACAGTTATCTTTGCAGAGGAACTGAATGTAGGGTATGACTATCTACCAGTATTTATCATGCAACCTCTAGAGGATGGGCTAGGATATCAAACTCAGTCCATGCTGGATAACGCTCTACCGTTTCAAGATATGTCTAGTGCCCTCTGGAATATCAGTCTAGAGTCAAAACGAAGGTTAATCTTTGATAGGCTTATCTACAATCCCAGACTCATTGACAAAAAAGATATTGATCCGGCTAGTAGCGTAGCTCGTATCCCACTACGAAATGCTGCTATCGGGAAAGATTCTGCAATCATGGGCCAAGCAGTCTATCAATTCCCTTATCGGGAGGATAACTCTGCAACCAACATTCAAATGTCTGATATGATCTCTCTTATGGCAGATCAAGCTACAGGCCAGAACAAAGTAGATAGGGGCCAATTTCAACCTGGGAATAAAACCAAGACAGAGTTTCAAACTGTCATGGCCAACAGTACTAGTCGTCAGCAGCTTGCTGCACTAGCCATAGAATATCAATTCATGACGCCAATCAAAGACGTTATTAAGGCCAATACGCTCCAATTCCAACCTACAGCTAAACTCCTAAACCGGGAAGCAAGGGAAGTAGTCAACATTGATCCTATTCAGTTACGGGAAACAATTCTTGAATTCAAAATTACAGATGGCCTCCTACCAGCAGATAAGCTAATGAATACAGAACTTATTACTGTATTCCTTCAAACTGCTCAAGCTATTCCTACTATTGTTACAGAATACGATATCCTTGGCATGTTTACTTATTGGATGAAGGCTCGTGGCGCTTATTGGGCTGAAGATTTCAAACGTAGCCCTGAACAGCAGCAACAGTTCCTAGCAGAGCTTCAAGCAACAACCGCAGCAACTCAGCCCCCAGCAGCGGCTACGCCAACTCAAGGGGTTTAATCATGCGCCCAGCCAATCTACGCTCTTTGTTTCCTGATACATCTAGCAAGTTCATGCGCTTCAATCTATCTCCTGAAGATGAAGCTCTTGCTACACAAGTTTCTCCAATGTTTCTAGCCTATCTTCAAAACAAAATTGAGGCGTATGCTAGTGCATTGGTTGAAAAGCAGCTATCCTATAGTCCTAATCCTGGGGATCAGGTAGCTGCTATTCTTACTCATGAAAGATATCGTAACTTCGTAGAAGCTTATGAAGAACTTATGAGTGAGTTGCTTGCTAGTTCCAACCATTTCCCTGACGGGAACCATTCTTCTTCCAACCTCTCGGAGTAATATCATGGCTTTTCTTTCTGGTATCTTTAATAAACAACCTCAGCCTGCGGCTGTTCCAGCCCCTCAGCCTGCGGCTGCTCCTGCGCCTGCCCCTAATCCTAGTGCAGCTGCACAAATGACTTCTCCCTCCAATCCTAATGCAGACCCTGCAACTATGCTTAAACCTCTCGACTCTTTCGTCGATATGTTCAAGCCAAAAGCCCAAGACCCTAATGCTCCAAAGCAAGCTACCCTTGCTGATCCTATTCTTGGTCCCCTTGACCCAAATACTTTCAAACAGCAAGTAGCTCAAGCTAACTTTGCCTCTACTGTACCGCAAGATATCATGCAGAAAGCAGTCAATGGGGATGTTGATGCCTTTCAACAAGCCCTTAACTTTGCTGCTCGTGAAGCATTTGCTGCTGCGGCACAACTTTCTCACGGCCTTGTTGAACATGGTTCTCGTACTGCTGCGGATCGTGTTAGTGCTTCAATGGATTCGCGTATTAAGAACTTCCAGATCAGAAGTCAAAATGCTGGAAACCAGGCACTTGAGCATCCGGCTGTTGCTCCAATGCTTAATGCAGTCAAGATGCAACTTGCAACCTCCAACCCAAACCTAACCCCTAGCCAAATTCAAGAGCAGGCTGAAATGTACTTCACTCAAATGGCTGATGTACTAACTGCTCCCAAGCGGCAAGCTGCTGAAGCATCTGCCAAACCAAAACAAGGCGACTTCTCTCACCTTCTTTCTTAAGGATTTTTCATCATGGCTGTTGGACTTCTCTCTACTGCTAACCTTCCGCAAAACCTTGCTGAAGTTAGTTTTGAATCCGCTATTGTGCGGCTTATGCCTGCTGGCTCTGCACCGCTATTCGGGCTTACTTCTCTGCTCAAATCAGAGACTGCTACCAATATCGAGCATGGTTATTTCAGTAAGACGATGGTATTCCCATCCCTTACTACTACAGCTGCTGCCTTGGTAGGTGACACAACTCTTACTGTTGCTGCTTATTCCCATATTCGCTCCGGCGATATGATTCTGAATGAGCGCACCAATGAGATTATGTTGGTGACTGGTACGCCTACTGCCACGACTGTTGCTGTGCAGCGGGCTGTCGGTACTACTGCTGCCGCTGCTGTCAACTCTGGCGATAACCTGCGCACCATTGGTAATGCTCACGAACAAGGTTCTGTGCGCCCGTCTGCTGTTAGCATCATTGCTCAACGCCAGATCAACAACACTCAAATCTTTCGGGATTCTTGGGCACTTACTAAGACAATGGCGAGTATTCCTCTCATTGTCAGCAGCAATAGTGTCTCAGAAAGCCGTCAAGACTGCGCAGCTTTCCATGCTGTTGCTATTGAGAAGGCTCTGTTCTTCGGTGAGCGCTTCATGGGTACTCGTAATGGGCAGCCGTTTCACACAATGGAGGGTGTTATCCCCCGTATTCGTAGTGCTGCGGCTGGTAACGTAACTACTCTTGGCGCTACTACCAACTGGACTCAGCTTGAGGCTGCTCTTGACACTGTTCTTAATGTTACTACTGACCCCAAAGGTGGTAACATTCGGACTTTGTTTGTAGGTGGTACTGCTCGGCGTGTTATTCATGCGATTGCTCGCTTGAATTCTACTTATAACATCACACCAGTCACTACTGATTGGGGGCTGCAACTTGATGTTATTCGTACACCTCGCGGCACTTTTGAGCTTATTGAGCATCCGCTGTTCAATGCTTACGGTGCCAATAGCGTGTGGGCACGTATGGCAGTTATCATTGACCTTAGTTGCTTCAGCTTGGCTTACCTTCGTAAGACTTCTGACGATGCTTACAACTCTCGTGGTGTGCAGGTTGACAATGGTATTGATGCCGAAGGTGGTACCCTTACTACCGAGTTGACTTGCCTTGTCACCAATCCTCAGGCTTGTGGGCTGATCCTGAACTTTACTGCTGGCGCCCAAGGTTAATCCCTGGCGGGCTTAGGGGGAGGGATGAAACTTATCTTTCTTTCCTCCCCTCTTTTCTTTTTTCAGTCTCACCAAAGGCTTTCGCGTAGCAAAAAGGAACTCTCATGGCAACCTCATCTGCAAACGTAATTCATACTGGCACCCAAATTGCCACAAAGCCGTCTGATGTTAAGAACTCAGCGGCCAAAACCTACAAACATATGATTCCTGGCGCTAGGTACATCCTACCGGATGGTCTGGAAATTGTCTTTCTTGGTGGTATGTTTCGTACATCTGATCCTACCCACATTGCCGAGCTTGATGCCATTGCTGACAAAGCTTCTAGCATGATCTATACTGTGACTCCTGGGGATGGATATGATAATCCAGCTAAGGAAGTTCAGGAAGCTGCTATTGTAGCCAGCGCTGCGCGCTGAAGCAAGTTAAGAAACTTTTGCGGAGCAAAAGGAAGTGGCCCTAATCACAACAATTACTGACAGGACTGTGGAGCTTACAAGGCGCCCAGAAATTCCTGACATTACATCTTCGGCCATTCGGACTGCCACTTTGCGGGCGCATCATGTTGATTTCTTTCCTAGGGATTTAGCAAGCTCCATTATAAGTGCTGCTCCTACTTCCCTAGGCTTTACTGATTTCCAGAATATATCCACATCTCTCCCCAGGCTGCGTTCTATTAAAAGCGTTCAGATTCTAGACCCTAATTCTGGTGCCCCAGTAGAGCAATTAGAATATAGAGATACTGACGATCTATTTACTTCTGATGGAATACGTCGTCCTCATGTGTATACTCTCCTAGGGGATACTCTTAGAATATATAGTTCCTTACCTGCTGCCTCTACAGCAGTTTTTTATTTCCAGAACCCAAACATTGCAGGACTTCAGTACTATAGCTGGATTGCAGAAACCTATCCAGATGAAATTGCTGCATGGGCCGCTGCCATTGTCTTCGCCCGTACTGGGTACGCGGAAATGGCCAATCAATTCCAAGGCCAGCATATTGATCCGTTTAAGGAAATGCTGGTAGCTTCTCACCTTCTAGGTAACGTTTCTTAAAAGGTCAGCTTGATATGAGCTATGTTCCAAATCCTTCTGATCCTACTGAGCCAGTAGCATCAAGAACCGTTGAGAGTGCAGCAAGAGAATTCCGTGAGATTAAGGGGCTATTGGCCCGCAGTCTTTCTTTCCCTGCTGCTGACACTCCTACCAACAGAGGGCTGTTACCCCCTGCTGCTGATCGTGCAGGCAGAGTTCTTCAATTTAATGCCACCACTGGAGTGCCAGAAGCCGGTCCTTTTTTTCCTATTCCTGTCAACTCTGTTGATTCTCAGTTTGCACTTTATAGGGCAGCAGGCACCGGCGCAGTCGCCACGAATGTGCAGAGCAAGCTGCGGGAGTTTGTGAGCGTTAAGGATTTTGGGGCTGTTGGGGATGGGGTTGCTGATGATACGCTTGCGTTCAACGCGGCCATTGCGGCTGGGAAGCGGGTGTTTGTCCCAGCTGGGACTTACTCCGTGGCCGACATTGCTGTTGTCAATAACATGGATGTCGAAGGTGAACGAGTCTTAAATTCGCCTTCAATTTTGTTGGTTCGAAACAACAACTCAGGTGCTTTTACACATAGTGCAAATGCCTTCCTTAACAACATCAGAATTGCCAATTTGACCATTCGCGCATCTGCTGGTGTAACAGGGGCTCGCGCGTACAAACAAAATGATAAATCGCAGTATTCTGCATACGTGGTTTTTGATGGTCTGGAGACGTGGCAAGACCTGCAAATCGCTTTTGACGGATTCTTTATTTTTACCCGGTGGGAGAACTGCCGCGACGGTTTTTTCGGCACAGCGCCGGGCGGACAGACACACCATGTGATTGATAGCAATCCAGCCACTTACGGGCAGCTTAATCAGACCAATCTAAATCAGATCACTAATTGTCAATTCTTCAGAAGCACATACGCAAATGGGTGCATCGACATTTCGTATGGCGATCGCTGGGACATTCGAGGAACAAATTTTGAGATGCTTTCAACGCTGTCTATCCGAGCGCGAGGTATTTTTGGCATCCATATCACAGGATGCTGGTTTGAACATATTGATTCATCGAACATTATTCTATTGGGTACTAGCCCTGCGCCAAATCCACAGGGCGTCAGGATTTTTGAAATAGATAACTGTTTCTGCAAAGCAATGCCTTCTAACGACCGTTTCGTTGTAGGTGATTGGGCTGGTAGCACAGTAGCAAGCAACATTAATTTCGCTACTGTGCCCACATCGATGGTGTTCACGAATGCTTCTGAAGTAAGACAACTTGTCGGTATTGAAGTGCTGTCTGGCACACCTACAGCGTTTACAGCAAATACGCGGCAAATTGTGCAGGGGATTGTGCGTGATGCACGGCTAGAAAGTACGGTAATTAACACCCCAGAGACGTTGAATCAAAACGTCCTGCCTATTGGCCCAACCTCACTAGGTCAGGCCAACTTTACGGTCAGTGGAATAACATCAAAAACTGATGTGACCAGCACGCTAAAGGGGAATGCAGTACGTTTCACACTGGTGGGCGCGGCAAACGTGGCTTACTACAGCATCCCATCAAAAATGCTGGACTTTCTGAAAGGGAGAACAATCACGGCAGTTGCATCAGGGTACGGCGGAGATAGCGGCTCTGTTGCCGATGGTGTGTCTGTATGCATTTGGCAATCAGTAACGCCGGGGTTCACAAATCATGCCGCAACGGGGTATGCGTTTACTGCGCATCAAGCAGCTTTACAGTGTGGCCGGGCTACCCTAACCGTAGATGCTGGCGCAACCAGTCTTCACATAGGTATTGTTGTCGGTGGATCTAACGCAGGCAGAAACATTTGGCTCGAAACGATGACCGTAGTTTTGGGCAACGCGCAACCTACGTTTACAGGTTTGTAATGATCTACGCCCTAATCCTCCTCCAGCTAGCCGACATAGCCACCACGCACTACGCGCTACGCACAGGCATTGGCACAGAAGGCAATCCGCTGCTCCGCCGCCTGTTCGAAAGGTTCGGCCATGAGCCGGTGCTGCTCATCAGTAAAGCGGCCTTCGTTGCCTTCGTGTGGTATTTCCAAGACCGCATTCACGACCTGGCATACAGTGCGCTGCTTGGCATCTACATCTGGGTGATAGCCAACAATGTGCAGGTGATTGTGCAATCCAGGAAAGGCAGGGCCGATGAGTGAGCAAGGCAACCGAAAACATCGGACCGGGCAATCAGGCTTTTGGAATCACTTGGGAGTAAACATGGATGACTACGACGGCGCAGACCGCAGACGCGAGGCCGAGGGTTGGCACCTCGACAAGCGCATCCCCATTGCAACGCTGGTGGCGATCCTGACGCTGGCCGTGGGAGGCATCATGCACATCACGCAGATTCGCACCGATCTGGAGATTTTGCGCCAGCAGCAGGCCGCCCTTTCGCAGCGGGCGGAGCGTTCAGAAATCGCAAATCGTGAGTACCTGCAAAGGATCGACCGCAGTTTGGAGCGCCTGAATGACAAGCTCGACCGGACCATTTCGGAAGGTGAGTTAAGGAGGAGCCGACCATGACGCCGCTGTTTTGCCTGCTGGTGCCCTTTCTTTGGCTCTGGGTTTTGTTCGGAGGTATCGTGACTGGGAAACAGGTGAAATTCGTAGATATTCGGAAGAACACCAGTGGCGAAGGCGACTGACTGAAACTGATATCGTGACTGGGAAAC
>OGVO01000169.1_pt1 | contig 12342 bp, 11 predicted proteins | sample 1575771 | NCBI WGS metagenome assembly OGVO01 (sample SAMN07581527, study PRJEB24739) | freshwater metagenome | place: Singapore | collected 2015-01 | reverse complement strand
GTTTCCCAGTCACGATAGCAGAAATTGATATAAATTAATTCAATAATATCTTTGGATTTTTTGAATCCCTGAACTGTTCCAAATGATCAAGGGGAAGAAGATCTTGATCCAGAACCTGACATGGACATGGATGAAAGAATTTCCAGTTGGGGCGATATCCAAGACTTTTTCGTAGGTGATCATAATACTCGTGGGGAGGTCCTAAGAGTTATTGAAGATATGCAAGAAGAATTTTTTAACGACGCTGTTGAAGCATTTGATGAACAGATGTTAGATGATCAAATTGCACTTGCTAAAGAAGAAGCTAAATCCGATGGATTAAGTGATGAAGAAATTGACGAACTGTTCAGTGAAGCAGAAGGTACGACATACGAAAAATATATGGACAACGCTAAAGAAGAGTTAGAGCAAACCTTCTTTGACGATTTCTTTGAGGGATGGATAAGAAAGAATTATCCATATATGTCTAAGGTAACTGAAAGTTTTGGTTTAGTTTGGCCACATTGGACTTATGGCGGCGGAACAGGTGAAGCTGGTGTAGATGATGTAGCACAAGAAATTCAAGATGCCATTGGCATGAGAGTTAAAGGCAGCAGCGGCTATCATAGTGCTAAACGTGGATCTGATTATTTTATTCTAGAACCTGACAGCAGTATTGACGCAGATGAACGTGATGGTGAAGCAGGATTAGAACTAGTAAGTCCTCCCATGCCTCTAAATGACTGTTTGGATTATCTCGATAAGGTATTCAAGTGGGCTAATGATTATGGTTGTAGAACAGATAGATCAACTGGCTTCCATATGGGCATTAGTATTCCTGATCAAACAATGGAAAACGTAGATCACTTAAAGTTCACATTGTTCCTCGGTGACGAATATGTATTACGTCAATTTGGTAGAGAATCAAATACCTACGCTAAGAGTATGATTAAAGAAATGGGACAGAACATTAAGCGCATGGGCGATGCAAATGAAGCGCAAAAGATGTTGGATACATTTAAACAAGGTATGAACTCTGTTGCCGCAAACATTATGAAAAATCTAATTAAATCTTCAAATGATCGCTATGTGACTGTTAACATTAAAAAGAATTATATTGAAGTACGTAGCGCAGGTGGCGATTATCTTGATAGCTTAGATAAGATCAAACTAACTTTATTACGCTATGTTAGAGCAATGGGGCTTGCTGCTGATCCAGAAGCAGAACGTCAAGAATATGCTAAAAAGCTATACAAGTTTCTAAGCCCATTGGTTCAAGGCGACGAAGACGTAATTAAATATTTCAGTCAATACAGTGCAGGCACATTGCCAGCAACAGCATTGAAGAGCTTTGTAAAGAATGTACAACAGAAACGTTCAGCTAAGAAAATACCAGACATTATAAATGTAAATGCACCTAAGAAAGGCACATATGCTTTCTTAGTAAAATATATGATAGCTGGAAACATTAGAAAAGCACTTAGAGTGTACTCTTCAGGCAGATCAGATGCTATGAAAAAAGCAGAAGATTTTCTAGATCTTAAAAAGATATCAGGCGCTATCTATCATATCGAAGCTGACATTAACGATCCAACCAATCAAACAAGCACATCTTCCGGATCAGCTAGTGGTAATTTCTTAATTAGGTACTTAGGCGATGGTAATACAGAAATGACAGCGAATGTACCTGCTAATAGTCAAGCAGATGCAGTTACAAGTTTTAGACGATCTAACCCTAGAGCTTATATTTTAGATGTTCAACAAAATACAGGAACAACATCAGAAGCAGGAACGTATATTATACAATATCAAAGTCCTAACAGATTTGCGGCTGATCAGACTGCTATCGATGCCAATAGTCAAGCAGAAGCTATAACATGGTTTAGAAGCAATCATCCCAGCACCTATAGAATTATAAGCGTTCAGCTTCAAAGATAAAAATTATAAGCGTTGACATTTCAACGCTTTTTTTGTATAACAACACATAGGAGTTTAGTCATGCAGTCAGCGCAACCCGCAGTCAACGACAGTTATAGTCTCGAAACACTGGTTAGATACGCATTTAATTACGAAGTTCAAAATAAACTCCAAACCAACCCTGACACCGAATCGGACCCAAAGCTCCAAGCAGTTTTGGACTATATGCAAGCTAGAATCCAAGAAATTGCCCAAAAATACAAGTAATTTGGCTTTGCTAACCTATTGATATTGTTAGCAAATTTTTCAGGTTGACTGATACTATACTGGTGCTATTATATTTGAGTAAGTTGAGCGTAGGGCTCAACTCATTCAAATGGAGTATAAAGCATGAAGACGTTTACAGTTGCGGGTGTTTCTACCCTTAATGGTGTTGTTAAGTATCGTGTTGCTAATTCAGTCAAGCGAGACGCTATTCTTAAGAAGTCAGGGCATACTGACATTAAGCTTATTGAGCTTCCCAATCCGATGACAAAGGAAGATGCGTTTGCGTATATCGCGCAGCATCCAGACTTTGCTTCGGTTAAGCCCACTGCCAAGGGAGGCATTACGCCTAAGGCCAAGACCGAAAAGACTGCCAAGAAGGCAGCTTGATATCCCGATACTTTTTGTTTTAATAGAAATAAAGTAAGAGGACAACTTGGGGGCTTCGGCCCCCTATTTTTTTGACTATGGCTATTCCAATAAATACTTGCAAGGAATTGCCATGCCACGTATAAGTCTTTGGAAAGAAAACCACAGTAACGATTATAAGTTTTTTGATAACCGTATACGTGAGATATTCACTATGGGCGGTGTTGGCATTCATGTTCACAAATTGCTAGGAGTGCCTGCCACTACTAATGCAACAAGTGATGCTACACAGCCAACGTATTTGAATCAAAGCGAAAAGAACATACAAGACTTGCTGTTTTTAGAAAATAGAGATCGCAAGTATGAACCAGACATTTATATCTTACGTGGGCATTATACATTAAGCGATAACGATTTTAACCTAAGTCAATTTGGTATGTTCTTAAACAATGACAATTTGTTTATCACGTTTCATATCAATGATATGATTGAACGTATGGGTCGTAAACTTATTCCTGGCGATGTGCTAGAAATGCCTAACATGAAAGACTATTGGCCTTTAGATGATACAGTACCTACAGCACTTAAAAAGTTCTATGTGGTCAACGAAGTACTAAAGGCAGCGGAAGGTTATAGTCAAACATGGTGGCCTCACCTTTATAGAATTAAAGCTGTTCCAATGGTTGATAGCCAAGAGTACAAAGATATCTTAGAGCAAGAACTTGTTGATAGCGACGGAAATAATACAGGCACATCACTAAAGGATTTAATGAGTCCATATCTTAAGAATTTAGAAATAACAGATGCTATTGTTGCACAAGCTGAGTCAGATGTACCGCTAAGCGGATATAACACTGAAAAGCTTTTTGTGTTACCTGTTTATCCAAACGGAGTCAGTATACAGAATTACATAATCAGCAATTCTGCGATTAACAGTAATTCAATTACTGCTGATTCAACTGTAATTACAACAGACAATTTAAGTGAACCAGGTGCTATTCCAGTTGGGGAACCTGTTGTACTCAATGGCAATGTTGTTGGAGTAAATCAACAACTAGTACAAACACCTCGTAAGAACATCATAACATACCTCATGGGAGGCCCAACAGCGCCCAATGGTTTCAGTGTCCGCAGTTTAACATATTTTCCAGACGGACCTAATGTTGGGGAATATGTGCTACGTACAGATTATAAGCCAAATGTTTTATTCCGTTATGACGGCAGACGTTGGGCCACTGTGAATGAAGTTATGAGAGCAAACATTACAGGCAACAGTGCTTATACACAGCTGGGCACATTCGTTAATAACACTGAAAAGACAAGACTCAGCAGCGGACAAGTAATTGATCAAAGACAAGCATTAAGTAAGATTTTCGGACCAAAGAGTGATTTCTAATGCAGTATTTTTATGACGCACAAATAAGAAGATTTATACTTCAATTTATTAGATACTTTACCCAGTTTCAAGTTGAATATGGTAGAGATTCTAATAACAATCCTATCTATTATACAGTGCCAGTGCGTTATGCTGACACAAATAAAGAAGTCAGTGCATTGTTAGTGAATAACAGTGAAAATGCAATGCGTAGTATACCTATGATGGTAGCATACATTGACGCATTGAAGTATAATAGAGATTTAATTTCAGATCCTACTTTTACAGAAAAGAAAGTAATACGCGAACGTGCTACTGATCCTAACACAGGTGAGCTTAAAACTTATCAAAAAAATGTTATTACCGTAGAGCGTCATATGCCTGTACCTTACAAGCTAACACTAAAGTTAGACATAGTAACACGAAGCATGGAACACAAACTGCAACTGATTGAACAAATTGCTCCACTGTTCAATCCAAGTAGAGAAATACAAAACAGTGACAACTACATTGATTGGACTAGTTTAAGCGTTGTGACACTCACGGATTTAAATTTTACTAGTAGAACTATTCCAATTGGCACAGACGACCCGTTAGACATAGCTACGTTTACTTTTGATTTACCAATTTATATTGCTACTCCTGCTATTGTTAAGAAGCTTAATGCTGTTAGCAGTATTGTTGCTAGCATTTTTGATGCTCATGGTAACTTAGCTCAAGCTATTGAAGATCAATATGAACTGCTAGGCAACAGACAATGGTTTACTCCCAGTGGATACGATATTGTTGTTTATAAAGATTCAATCACAGACACTTACAATGTAGTGTTGAGCAAAGCAAACGTAGACAATGGACTAGCAGATATTCCAACTGTTATTAGTGAGCCTGTACCGTGGAGAGGAGTTATCAACTATATTGGTGAAATCACCAATGGCATTAGCCAAATGGCGTTTGTTAATGAAGTAAATGGCAATACTGTAATTGGTACTATTAGCTATCATCCTACAGATCCTAATATTCTGTTGTTTAATATAGATCCAGCTACTATTCCCAGTAACACTTTGGATCCAATTATTAACATTATAGATCCTCTAAAAGTAGGACCTGGTGCAGGGTTGCCTGCTGCCGCAGCGGGACAGCGTTATCTTATTATCAACAATAATATAGGTAACGAAAATAACAATCCAGCTAATCATCCTGTTGCATGGCGCAACTCAGACAACAGTGCCTTTTATGCAAAAGCAAATGACATTATTGAGTATGATGGCAACAATTGGAGTATTCAATTTGATTCAAATACAGCAAATAGTGTAGAATATGTAACTAATTTGTATAGCGGGGTTCAACTAAAATGGGTAGACGGTCAATGGCTAAAAAGCTGGGAAGGACTTTACAGGGAAGGTCTTTGGCTATTAATAATCTAAAAACATTTCGTGCATGTGGCGCTATGTTACTTGCAAACAGTACCAAGCGTTTACTGTTTCTGCTACGCGATAACGATACTCATTCTAATACATGGGGCTTAGTTGGCGGCAAAGTTGAAGACAACGAAACTGTTATGCAGGCTTTAAGACGTGAGATTTTTGAAGAAATTGGCTATGATTTAATTCTTAATAAAGTTATTCCTTTAGAACTGTTTAAAAGCGATGATGGAAATTTTGAATACCATACGTTTGTATGTTTAATAGATGAAGAATTTATTCCTAATCTCAGTGATGAACATAAAGGCTACTGCTGGTGCGATGTAAACAGTTTTCCTAAACCTCTACATCCAGGATTGTACAGCAGTTTAAACAATATTGATATTCAACAAAAGCTAAACACAGTAAAAGATATATTAGAAATCGCCTAACAGTACTGCTTCTCTAAAAGTAACATCTTTAAAGTTAGGCAATCTCTTCCATTCTTCAGGCGCTGTTTGCCCATCTAACTGTAATCTATAAAACTGAACATCTGAGTAAGTTAACATTACTTCATATAACCCTGACATCCATTTACTGAAGTCTGCAACTTGATTGCCATCATCATAAGGGAATTGGCCGTCATAGATAGTTCTATACCCGCCACCTAAATCACCGTCAAACCCAAGTAAGAAAATACGCTTATGCCCATCAAATGCAGCAATATAAGCAGCAGTAGTGCCGGCATCATAGTAATTTTTATAAGGTATTAGATTCATATCTGCTTGATAATCTATAAAGATATCAAAAGGCAGATAAACTTGAGATCTCTTATCATAAGGTACACGAGCTAAAAAGGCTCTGTGTTTAATTACATAATAGTCAAACAACTGAGGTTCACTGATAGCACGATTGCAAGCATAAGTTAGTTTATACGATTCTGCTATTTTAGTAGTATTCACTCGCAAAAGATTTTGCACTTCTTTACTTGCTGCTGTTGGTCCATTCCCAACAATAATAGCTGCGTCAGATCCGCCTACTTTAGTAAACACATCAGGACGAGGAGGTACAAAAATATCGATACTTTCCCCGTTACGATTTGAGTGTATTGTTTCACCAATATAGTCTTTACGGTATACAGGTGCTGGCGGTTTAAAAAATGGCGATGACATTAGCTATCCTAACTAGTGATATTTATAGTTTTTTTACCACTCAAATAAAACCATACCATTATTTCCATGGCCTCCGTTTCGTGAAGTTGCTGATGTTCCTGCACGTCCGCCTGACCCTCCAGCACCGTAACCTGTACCTGAAGTACCATTAGCGCCAGCAACAGCTTGTGGCATTCTGCCACCTTGTCCCCACCCCAGTGGAGTATTGCCACCGGTTCCAATGTACCCCGTTTGTGTAATGTTAGTTACGTTTGTACCGCCGCTGTCACCGGGAAATCCTGTCATATTAATATCACCGCCTGAGGTAGTTATAGCCTGTCCTGCTGTACCTACTGCTGCTGTAGATCCGCCATTACCGGCACCGGCAGTATATGTTACACCGTTATATACTACAGTAGTAGAGGTGCCGTTCTGCCCAGCTACGTTGCCAGTACTAGCAGTACCCCCAAGTCCAACGGTATATGTTGCAGTTGTTTGTCCTGGAACAACATTAATATATTTTATTAAAACACCGCCAGAGGCGCCGCCGGCACCAATAGCACCTGTGTGATAGCCTATAAGTTGTCCGCCTGCACCACTTGCTGTAATGTTACCAGCTGAAGCGTTACCAGTGATAGTAGCAGTAGTACTTGCTGTAATACTTGTAAATGCACCAGTGTTAGGAGTAGTAGCACCAATAGTACCATTCATTGGACCAAATACTGCACCATCATATTGAGTAGTAGCAGTTAATGTTGTAAATCTACCAGTTGATGCAGTAGCGTTACCAATTGGAGAACTTTGAATTCCTCCGCCTACATACGCTGCTCCTGCTATACCCACTCCGCCGCTAACTGTTAATGCTCCAGTAGTTGTGCTTGAAGCAGCAGTTGTATTAGATACCTGTAAGCCACCTAAACGTAAAGTATCATAAATTATACCAGCATCGTTAAAGTTTACAGTAATACCTGGTTCACTTGCTATGTTACTAAACAGAATCCAAGTATTAGTACCGTTATTTCTAACTAAACCAGTGTGTCCGTAAGCATTTGCTGTGCCGCCTGTAAATTGACTGTAAAAACCAATATCATAGTTATATGGGAAAGTGACATTAGCTGTTAGATATAACAACGGATCTTGTACAGCTAATGTAGCATAAGAAGTTGAAATTACGTTTGATACGTAAAGATTACCGCCTACCCATAAATTGCCACCAATACTACCGCCACCTGTTACTCTAAAAGCACCAGTATTCAAACCTACTGCGTCGGTATTATTAGTAACTGTTGTAATACCGCTCGAAGTTAATGTAGTAAATGCACCAGTGTTAGCTACGTTAGCACCAATAGCACCAGTAAAGTAACCGCTTAGTTGTCCGCCATTTACTGTAGCAACTGATGTAAATGCACCTGTATTAGCTACGTTAGCACCAATAGCACCAGTTAAGTAACCAATTACTTGTCCACCAGCACCGCTTGCTGTAAGATTTCCTACAGTAGCATTGCCAGTAATTGTTGCAGTTGTGCTTGCTGTGATGCTAGTAAATGCACCGGTATTGGCCACGTTAGCACCAATAGCGCCAGTGAAATAACCGCTTAACTGCCCTCCGCTTACTGTAGCAACTGAGGTGAATACACCGGTATTAGCTACGTTAGCGCCGATAGCACCTGTGTGATAACCAATTAGCTGGCCACCAGCTCCGCTGGCTGTAATATTTCCAGCTGAGGCATTACCTGTAATAGTTGCTGTTGTACTTGCAGTAATGCTTGTAAATGCACCAGTGTTAGGAGTAATAGCGCCAATAGTTCCGTTCATTGGGCCACTTACTGCGCCGTTATATCCACTGTAGCAGTAAGAGTAGTAAACACACCAGTGTTAGCTACGTTAGCACCAATTGGACCTGTATGATAGCCAGTTAATTGTCCACCGCTTACGGTAGCAACTGAAGTGAACACACCTGTGTTAGCTACGTTAGCGCCAATAGCACCTGTATGATAACCAATTATCTGGCCGCCTACGCCACTTGCTGTGATATTACCAGCTGATGCGTTACCAGTGATAGTAGCAGTTGTGCTTGCTGTGATGCTAGTAAATGCACCTGTGTTAGGGGTACTAGCACCAATGGTACCATTCATTGGACCACTTACTGCGCCGTTATATCCGCTAGTAGCTGTTAATGTAGTAAACACACCGGTATTAGGTGTATTAGCGCCAATCCCAGTGCCATCAATATATCCGCCGGTAATTCTTACATTACCAGAAGAGAAATTAGTTAAAGTGCTAGTTGTAACTGTAATATTATTAAATCTGCCACCGTATGCTGCTAAGTTAGCATATCCGCTGTTGTTAATTGTGCCAGTGGTAGCACCGATAGTACTTTCTGTTGTGAACAAGAAAGCGAATTCTTTGTTAGATTCATTCCAAATAAATGCAGTGTTGGTTTGATTTCCTCGTCCCAAAACCATACCAACATCGTAAGTGTTAGCACCGCTAAAACTTCTATTTAGAACAATAAGAGGATCAGCAGCAACAATGTTTGTTGTATCTAAAGTAGTTGTTACACCGTTTACTGTTAGGTTGCCAACACTAAGATTCCCAGTGTATATGAGAGGGTTAGCCCACAGTGCTCCAGTAATACTGCCGGCAACCAACTTGGTCGCAGCATCAATATCACTATTGAAGACTTGATTATTACGAATTCTGGTTAGAGCACCTGGCATGACAACTGTCCTTTAAACACTTTAAAGTATTTATTTAAAACAGTGGTTTTTACCAGCTCACTTTGCTGCTTTGAGCAATTCTACTTCAGCTCTTAATTCTTTAATAGCCTGAATCAATAGCGGAATAATCTTGTCATATCTAACAGCAAGGTAACCGTTTTCTCTTTCAGTAACTACTTCAGGTAAAACAGCTTGAACATCTTGTGCTATAACACCAGCTTCTCTTACTGTTGTATCTTTTCCACTTACATCGTTCCAATTGAATGTGAAACCTGTAAGTGTGTCTAACTTAGCAAGAGCATCATTGATAACACTTAGATTTGTCTTTAAATTACGATCTGAAGTATAGAAAGCAGTAATATCGCCAGTAGCATTGATGTTGCCGCCAACATACAAAATACTACCATTGTATGTTAGGTTAGCATTACCTTGAAGAATACCATTGGCAAAATATGGAATTTGGTTGTTTGTACCAACAATACTTGACCAGCTCAAATTACCATTGCCATCTGTAATCATATACTGACCAGATGTACCACCAGTAATTTTTACTGTGCTGTTGCTACCTAAGTTAGCATTGCCGCTAACAGTTAAACTAGTTAGTGTGCCTACGTTAGTAATGAAAGGTTGTGCATTAGTAGCAATTAAACCTCTAATAGTTGTAGCACCGACAGCGCCATTTACAGTTAGCGATGATAGAGTACCTAAACTTGTTACATATGGCTGTGCGGCTGTAGCTATTGTTCCTGTAATATTTCCAGCAGAAACGATAGTAGCGCCTGCAACAACACCATTTGAATTTAAGTTATTAGCTCTAACATTACCAACAAAGTTATTTTGTGAACCGCCTGTGTTGATATTACCAAAAATACCTAAACCACCTGCGGTTAATCTCAATGCACCTGTCGCTGTATTAATACTAGCTGAAGTGCCCGACAAAATAAGGTCTGTTAAGCTAGACCCTAGACTAAAGTTGCCGTTAACAATCAAATCGTAATTGCATAGAACATTGCCATTTGGGAAAATATTAATAGCTGTTAGCTCTGTGCCACCACTGTTGTGTACTTTAAACTGCATGTGCCCATTGTTAGTTTCATTGATAACTGAAACATTTGGACTTGCTACACTCACATGGAAATTACTACCAGTTCCAACAAACAATCCGTTGTTATTATTAACAGTAATAGTACCTGTAGTTTGTGTATTAATGTCACTACGCATAAAGCTGCTGCTAGAAATGCCTGACAAGGTAACAGCATCAGTAGTTTGACCAACAAATCTACTGTTAGCTAAAGCAGTTTGACTGATTAGATTTAGACCTGGGAAAATAGTTGTAAAACCAGGAATAGGAACTTTTGGTTGGAAAGCTACTGATGCTGATAGAATAGCATATCTGGTGCCGCCAATAGTCATACTCAACACATTGTTTGTACCATCAGTTGTGTCGATAATAGTTTCACTAGTAACACCAGCTGCACCACCAATTGGACCAATTAGCTTATAGTCTAATAGAGTACCATCATATGCCCATAGCTGACCATTAGTTGTATCCCACCACAAGTCACCAATGTTATTATTTCCTGTTGGCTTTGTTGGACCACTGGTTGTTGAACCTACGTTTTTCCAACTGCTGTCACCTGTACCACCGTCTGTATTAACTTTAAGAATGTTGTTAGCACTATCCCACCATAATTGACCAACAATTGGAGAAGTTGGTTTATTAGGACTAGCTGAATTTTCTAACAAAACAATAAAGTTTTGGTCTAAAATTGCTCCATAGTTTGGATAATTTTTACCAATTAATGTCATGCTAGTGGAAGTGTTAATTGTTCCGTCAGGAATAACAATTGGATTTAAACCATTGGTACGAGTGATAGTATATGCCATCGTCAAAAAGCTCCTACATTTATTTAGCGGACAAACTTAATTACGCAGTGACATAGGTACGAAGAATACGGCAATAACTACTTGTACTTGTTGAATTAGCAGTTACATTAATGTTAGATCCACTTACAGTAGCATTAAAAGTAACAAATTCTGCGCCTGTATTAACATTGCCATATCTAGTAATAAAAGCAGATGTACCATTATGACTGATCATTAAATCAGCAGCTGAGTACTTGCTACCTGCTACATCACTGACGCTCACAATATATTTTGCTGTTCTATAAGAGTTCATAACAAAAGTATCAATAGTAGTAGGCGTATTTTGCGTCAAATTTACATTTGCTTTGTCACTTATGATTCCCGAACTTACTACTAAATCATTGTAAACTTTAGTGTTAGCTTGACTTACCACAACACGATCAGCGTCACTGACATGTAAATTAATAGGATACCCAGCTGTTGGTGTACCAAAATTAACATAACTATTGCCTACCAACATGCTAGTGGTTGAAGAAGTTGTAATAAGCAAACGTGCCTCAATAATGTCAGTAGACAACGGAGCTTCAATGAAAGTTAAAGTTGTTCCTGACACAGTATATGCAACATCTGGAATTTGAATTACACCGTTAATAGTTACTAGTGTACCGCCAGTAGTACTAACCTGACTTAACGTAAAGTTTGTGTTAGTTCCATTTCCAGTAAAACTGTCAGAAATAATTGTTGTAGTGCTGTTAGTAGCAACTGGCAACCAACTAGACCGTCAAATATTTCTAGACTTGCACTTGTAGTGTTGTAACGCAACATGCCTGTAACAGGCGTATCAGGTCTATTTAAATTGTTGCCTGTAGGTAATAATATTGCTGTATTAGAATTAAATGCTACGTAACCGTTAGCAGCAGGATTTATGTTTATACTGCCATTGGTATTAATTGCTTCAATAGTGTTGTCATGAATATAAAGATTACCAATGTTGCTTGTGTTAAAATTATTTACAGCATTAATAGTAATAGATTGCGGAACAGTAGAATTATTAGTTGTTATTACAATATTATTACCAGCTTTAAATTCAACTCTATCTTCACCAACAGCTTTTAAGTTGCCTTGCCCTGCTACGATCCATGTAGAAAAAGTACCAGCTACGCTAATTTTAGCTGTGTTCGATCCCCAATCTTTAATATAAATACCTGAATCTATCGTGACTGGGAAACAGATCGGAAGAGCACACGTCTGAACTCCAGTCACTAATGCGCATCTCGTATGCCGTCTTCTGCTTGAAAAAA
>OGVO01000168.1_pt1 | contig 12367 bp, 17 predicted proteins | sample 1575771 | NCBI WGS metagenome assembly OGVO01 (sample SAMN07581527, study PRJEB24739) | freshwater metagenome | place: Singapore | collected 2015-01 | reverse complement strand
CTCGTTAGGAGACTTGATAGCAGACTCAAACATTTCCCCAGCTACTTGTGGGTTAGCATCTACCATAGTATCAGCAGGGCTGTTAGCTTTAACTTTAGGAGTACCTTTAATAGCCTTTACTCCTGACAATGCCACCCCACCAACCACACCCTCAGTTGCTATTTCCCCAATAGTAGCCCAACGAGGGGATTTAGTCCACTCGTAGAGTTTGTCTTCTACCCACTTAAAAGGAACCCCAATCTTCTCTAGAACACCAAGAGTCTCTTCATACACCTTTTTAGCTTTGGGGTCTTGGTTAAAAGTATTCCAAAACTTATCTTTAGCTTTGGTATTATACCTAAAAGCATCTAGATTTTTATTAACTTCCTTGGCAAACTGCTCACCCTTTTGGTAATCATTCTCCCAGATAGTTTTAAATACAGAAGCTAAACCAGCAGGAATCTGGTTAATAAGATCAGCAGCTACAGCAGCTTCACCTAAAGCAAAAGACTTAGCAGTATCAATAAAAGAGGATGCAGATTCTTTTAACTCTTGAGTAATAGTCTTTTCCCTACGGGTAGGTAGGTTATTAAGAACTAGCTCGTGGGCTTCTCTAATAGACTGAGATTCTGAAGCATCATCAGTTGCTAATCTTTGAATAAACTTATCTTTTAACGAAGGCGAAACAAATCCTCCAGCAGTATACATAGAGAGAATATTTAACTTCTCTTCTCTAAGCATAGTAGTATCAGATAGAATGAGGCAATTGCATACTTATTAGCTTCATCTTGTTCTGTCTTCCATCTTGCTTTAGCATTATCTACCAGCATAGAAGTACCCTGCTCTTGTAATTCTCTTTGAGCATTAACAAAGTCTTCTAAAATATTCTCAGTAGGGTAAGCCCCAACAGCATACACAGCTTGCTCAGAAGCTAGTTTCTCTGGAATTAATTCATTAGAATTATCTAAAGGAGGAATAGTAACTTCTTGAGAAGGAAGATCCTCTCCTAAAGGAGGGACTGCAAATACTTCTACATCAGCTTCATCATTAAGATACATCAAAAATCCTTACTGTGTAAAATCCAATTTTGGTACATAGCTAGAGCCACCAGTATAGCCTGGTGTGTTACTCATAGAGAATACATCTTTAATGCCACCACCTTTCCCCATACCAGCAGCAAAAGAAGCAAGACTAAAGATAGTACTTAAACCTGAAGCAGTTCTTTGGTATTCTGCTTGAGCAGTAGAAGCCCTCACCACACTATCACTAAATTGGGTGTTAAGTGCCCCCATCTCTGAAGCAAATTGTTGAGAAGTATTAATAGCACTTTGGTTAGTAGCATTTTGAGAAGTAATAGAACTAACCCCACCAACAACACCAGAAGTACCTGCTAAACCTAATCCAGCCGCTCCAGAAGAACTCACAATCTCAGCCCGTCTAATTCTAGCTTCCCTTTGAGATTTGATACGTTCTCTCTGGGCTTCTACTTGTGATTGTCTTTGTTTTAAAGCTTCTTGTTCTCTAGCAATACGTGCCTGCTCTTGGGCTTCCTTTTTTTGAGCTTTAGCGGCAGCATTTGCTCCTGTAATAGAACCTACTACTTTAGTAACTGCCTTCACTGCTTTACTCATTTGAAATCTCCCACACCATTAATTTATCTACAGATCCATCTTCACACTCAGCATATTTACCTGTCCACTTTAGTCCAAAAGTTTCATTAAATTTTTGTTCTTTATCCGAGGAACAGAGGGAATAAACTTTTTCTATTCCCTCCTCCTTTAGAGTTTCTTTAAGAACTTTAAAAATTTCTTTATACTGTCTATGAAGAGATAAAGAATGATTATAAATATCTACACCAAGAATAGTCCCTACTACTTTATCAGGGTAAATAAAAAGTTTCCCATTTTCATTTTCTAAGAAAGTAATTGCTTCCATTAATGAGCTTCCTCAATTAACATATCATACCCCCAACCAAGAATATGCATATCTTTGCCCCTTTCTGAATAGATTTTCATAGAAAGAGCTTTTCCTGTACCCCTTACTTTATTCTTAGTAACCACTACGTCTTCCCCTGTGTCAAACTCATCTGCAGTATTTCTAGGGAAGTAGGGTCTTTTAAACCTGTAAGCTTGAAATGGAGTTCCCCATTTATTTCCAGATGTTGATTTATGCCAATCCCAACGAGTTTCTACTAAACAACTAGAAGGATTGGAGTAAGTGAGATCATTGCCAAATCCATCTTCAGTCTTCTTAAAATACATAAAAAGATAATTAGAGTACTTATTTCTTGTCAATGACTGCCCTATATCATATCCTGTAACTAGGTAGCTTGAGTAGTCTATACCAATAGTTATAGAAAGTAAATCTAGAAAGCTTCTACTATTGTAACTAGCTATAAATAATGTAGAATTATAGAATACTAAATACTTAGCTTCTGCTGCTCTTGGTGTGATACTAAAAGATTCTACAGTAACTAATTCAGAACCAACTAACACTTCTTCAGATCCTACCAATACCTGTTCATTCTCTGTGATAGTAATTGAAGTAGATGTGGTAAAGAATCCACTTACTCCATATTGAGAGCTTAAAGGAAGACTATTAATATAAAAAGCTTGTAGAGATAGATCATAAACTAACTCTTTGTTATAAATTTTAGTATTACTACTAGAGTAAGAATCTGAATCGTTATATAACCAACGAACCCTATTCTCAGGTTCTTCAAAATACCCAAGAGTGTTACTAATAGTTAATTGCCCCAAATTATTATAAAGGGTTTGGATAGATCCCAAAGAAATAGATTGTGCCCTGAATCTACCTGATACTGGATCAGAGGTTAAAGCAAATATCCCAGATTTACTCCAATAAAGAACAGAGCCATTAACTTCTACAATAGAGTTTGGGCCCTCTATACCTACAGAGGATACCCTATTTAACTGATAAGATGTTGCTTTAAATCCTCCTGCGTCACCATATATCTCCCAAATACCATTAGAAGCAAACACAAGTAAAGATCCCAGTACGGCTTTTATTAAGTATATTCTACCTGCCTCTGGAATTTGGATAGTACCTCCATCAGTAGCTACTAGATCGTTAATCTCTGGAGAAGTTGGGTCGGCTTCTTGGTAGCACAAGCTAAGTTTATCTTTGCTAGTAATAGTAGTAGTAAAAAAAATATAGTTTGAGAAGTTTGGGGATTTAATATCTCCCTCTTGTACAGATGAAACTACTCCAGAATAAAATACTCTACCTGAATATGCTTCAATAGTAGTGAATCTTCCCAACTCCCTATCTAAAGGTATAGAAGTACTACCAGCCATAAGATTACGTCTGGTTTGTCCCCTATTAAAGGCATCAATAATAAACGCAGCTTTAGGGGCCTCAGTATTATTAGTATTATTTGCTAAGAATGGATTAATAGATAAATACCCATAAGACCCACTAGTCACATCCTCAATTCTACCTACATGCCAAACGTCAGAATTAGAAGGAAATTTTCCTGAGTTATTATTAGCAACATATTCAATTGAAGTTACAGTAATAGGTAATGAAGTTCTAGCAGGGGTTGCCTCCCATTGTTCTAATTCATTATCAAGGGATAGAAAGGAAGAAATAGTAGAAGTCGTTACCCCAGAAAACTTATATGGCCTTGGGTAAGGATCATCAATAGGAGTAATAGATACCCCACTAATTCTAATATTAGGGCTCCACCCTTGATTCCACAAATTGTATCTATGCTGTACAGTTAAAGTGGTTGGTCTGGTAGTTAAATCTAAACTATCATCTATTCCCCAAATATCTCTAACCATGATTGGAGTTCTTTCCCATACTATTTTGTTTAATGTTAAAATATATGAGAAAGTAATTACATCGTTAAACCCGTCAGATACAAGCACAAAATTACCATTAATAGAGGTTGCTTGGATTTCTTCATCGGCTAATTCAGGAATAACTATTGGAGTACTTCCATTATATAAATTACCTAAAGGATCTTCAGAAGATAAGTCACAAAACCAGAATCTGTTGTTTACTCTAATTACACCAATATTATTTAATACACTCCCTGCTGGGGACTCCCAAACAAAGAATTGTTTATTTGCAGGGGAGAATACCCCTGTAGCAAGGGAAGTACTAAGGAAGGAAGTCTCTGGGATTTTATCTAACCCAAGCCTACGTTTTCTAGAACCATCACGTAATAGGACAAAGTTAGCCTCATCAATAGTAGCGTTTTCAGGAAAGTTAAGAGGAGTAGCCTCAGTAACTAAACCTTTTACAAACGTATTGAATTGTCTTTCTACCTTGGCTACCATAATTACTTCCGTGATTTAGTTTCTAGATATACCCGTATTGCTTTTTCTGCTATTGCTGGAGAAGTAAAATATCCTTGAAGTTCTACTGGAATTTCACCTCCAGAAGTAAATTGGATATATAAGTATCCATTCTTTGGTTCTCTTTTAGTTACTATTTTTTTACCTGCAGGAGTAGTAAATTCCATGTTATCCTTTCTTACTTCTTCGTCCATAGTCAGGACGTTTAATACCTTTAGTAAGTCTCCATGCATCTTGACTCATTCGCCTACGTTGGCTAACAGAGTGCTGTTCAGCCTTTTGATTAGGCATCTGTTTTACTACTAAGAAGGCTGTTGACTTGGCTTCATTCACAAAGTAAGGAAATAATTGAATTGGTAAGTCTGGAATAAAATCATCCTCCAACTCAAATGTAGGCTGTACCTTACCAAAGCATTGTGTTTTACTTTGTTGAAGAGTATTATCTACTTCTGAATCATAACTATCAAACACTAACCATTCATCATCAAAGGATGTAAAGTAACTAGGAGCAACATCATTTAAGATTAAAAGTTCTACCCCTGCTTCCTCTACAATTTCCACATTAGTACTAGAAGAATCTCTATGATTAGTTTTAATAATAAACTCATCTGGAGTTAAGTACTTAACAGAAGCATATTTTTCTTTAGTATCCCCTAACTCTTTTTTATTATAATACATAGAAACCAACTCTACTACATTTTCTGGTAGTCTCATATGAGTAGGCTTACTAACAGTTCCACTAGCTTCTAATTTTAGTAGAGTATTCTTATGAGGATAATCTTTACCAGTTACAATATTTTCAAAGGTAGCTCTAACTACTCTAGCTACTTGTAGACTTTCTACTGTATCATGGATAGAGTTAACATCATCAGAATCCATATCTGACAGTATCTCTTGTACTATATCTAGTAAAGTCTTCTTAGCCATTTGTCATAGCCCTTACATACCAACCATTAACTACTACAGTAGCTCCTGTAGTATCACTTTTCATTAGCAATCTAGCAGGATTATTTTTAGTAAGATTTGACCCAATATACATTAAAGCTGGGATAATTATTGAATTAGTACCTGCTGTTTTAATATAAGATCTACCAAAAGTTAATTTATATGGTGTGGCTCCAATCCCAGCCTCTAATAGCAATTCTACTACAGTATTAGCAGTTGAAGTTGTTAAAGATATATCAACTCTAATATCAACAGCATCTCCTACACTTAAGTTAGAGAAATTAAAGTAGTTAGTTGAGGTATTGAAAATATTAGTTACCCCAGGAAGACCATAAGTAATATTTGTATTTGCTCCAAGTCCATTGTTAGTCAATTGGTACTCTGTCCCTATAGTAGTAAGAGCAATAGGGCTACTTGTGGTAGCGGTGTCATTATAAGCCCACCACCCAAATCTAGTAGTTGTAAACTCAGGAGTTTCAAACTCTGCTGTGCCATTTCCCTGTGCAACTAGCAATTGACCAGCAGAAGCTGCTGAAGCTCCTTTTACTTCATGTAGTTCACTATCTGGAATGTCTTTATGTTGCATAGTATATCCTTAATTGAAAAAGGGGAAGCCTTTTGAGCCTCCCCCGTAAATAACCGTAAAGGTTACGCATTATTAAGAGGCGTTACGGTTTTGTTTATGCAGGTACTTGCAAATAGCGAACTGTAATACGAGCAGCCCCAGCAGTAAATGTACCTGTAGCAGCTACTTTCAATTGGCCTGCAGAAGCAAGCTTAACACCCAAAGCATTACCAGAGTTAATACCAGTGTGGGTAGAGGCCAACAATGCACCAGATACCTCACTAGCGTCAATCTCTGCCAATAGCAAGGCATCCCACAGTTTGTCACTACCAGAACCAATGGCACTGCCTGCAGAATCAACAAAGTCAATATTGTAGGAAGTACCACCAGCAAATGCAGTAGTTACTTGGAAGTAAGCCTCCAGAGGGATAGAACCTGCAGGAATAGATTTAGTTAGTTTTGATGTAGAGCTAGTTGGTAAATCTGCGTAAGTAAAATCCCAAGAAGCCTCTTTAATGAAACCTTCAGTAGGAACTTCTGCACCAAATTTACCATCGGTAGTACGAGTACCATAGCTAACAGCAACACCACGTTTAGCATCAACTGATAAAGTCATGTTAATTCTCCTTATTAGTAGGCTGTGCTAGAAGTGATGATTGTACCCAAAGTATCCAAACGCTGAGCGCCTAAACCAAAACGGGAAGTTACTTGGAACTTATCTGCACGATCTTCATGATCCCTCCAACCTTCAGTAGAAGGCTGACGACGCCATGCATGCATAATAGGTTTGCAAGAATCATCTGCAACACACATAAATACGTTAACTACATCACCAATCTCACCAATATCGTTTGCCAAGTTATAAGCAGAGGCATTCAATGTTTCAGTAGATGTCAATGTAGGTAAGTAGTTTGAAGTCCATACGTCAAAACCAAAGATGTTACGAATAAACTTATGGTTGGTTGCAAAGCCAGTAGTTACCAAGCCTTCAAACATTGGGTTATTAGATACGTTAACCAAGTTAGACAAGCTGTTCAGAGTAGCTTCAACTACAGGGTCAACAATAGCGATACGACCAGAAGCAGGAACACCAGCTTTGTCGAAAGACAATTTCATGGCAATAAAGTCAGAAAGAGTCATTACACGAGTAGTACCACTGGCACCACCAGCTACCCAACGGTGTGGGCGACCATTAACCAAGTTCAAGTTACCCGCAGTTTGTGCAAAAGCGGCAGTAGCCAAGAAACGAGTTTCATGATGTTCTGCCAAAGCACGGGTAGATTCCATTGCACGCATACCCATCAGAGCATCAATTCGAGAACCAGCAGAAGTAATAGTAAAACTTTTAGTAAACCTAGAAGATACAAAGAAAGAACAGGAACAGAATTAGATATTAATTTATAAATGGCAGCACCAGTAGGAAATAAATACGCTTTGGGTAATAACGGTGGCAGACCACGAATATATAATACCCCTGAAGAACTTGAAAAAAAAATTCAGGACTATTTTAACCATTGCGACCAAGAGGAAGAGTCTGTAAATTACAGGCTTATGTTTATTTCTAGGTTTTTCAGATAGAGCAACGCTGCAAGAGTACGAAAAAAGACAAGAGTATTTTCACGTTATAAAAAGGGCGAAGATGGTTGTTGAAAACAGATATGAAAAAGCCCTATCTCAGCAAGGTCCGACAGGGGCTATTTTCGCTTTAAAAAACATGGGTTGGAATGACAAGCAAGAGGTCCAACACTCAGGAGGCATCACTTGGAACGAGGTAAAAACCTATGATTCTAACGATAAAACAAACTAGAGCGCTAGATACGTTAGAAGATAAGCGCACAAACGAATTATTATTTGGCGGTGGTGCTGGTGGGGCTAAGTCTTTTATAGGTTGTTACTGGCAGCTAAAGAGCCGCTTAAAATATCCCGGCACAAGGGGGTTAATAGGAAGATCAAAGCTCAAATCCTTAAAGGAAACAACTTTAAATACTTTTTTTGATGTAGCTAAAATTCAGGGAGTAAGCAATACTTTCTTTTATAACGCTCAATCCGGGCAAATTAAATTTAACAACGGCTCAGAGATAATTTTAAAGGATTTATACAGCTATCCATCAGACCCTAACTTTGACAGTTTGGGTTCACTTGAAATAACAGATGCTTTTATAGATGAATGTAACCAGATTAGTGAAAAAGCAAAGAATATTGTAAATTCAAGAATAAGGTATAAGTTAAACAATTATGGCCTTATTCCTAAATTACTAATGACTTGCAATCCTGCAAAAAATTGGGTTTATCAAGAGTTTTATAAACCCAAAAAAGAAGGTACATTACAGGCTCACAGAGAATTTATCCAGGCACTTGTTACAGATAACCCTTATATTTCTCCTTTTTACATTGAAAACCTTAAAAGACTTGATAAAACAAGTAAAGAAAGGCTGCTTTACGGGAATTGGGAATACGATAGCGACCCAAGTGCATTAATTACTTATGATTCAATAACTAATTTATTTTTTAATGAATTTGTAAGCGAAGGTGAAAAGTTTATAACTGCTGATATTGCCCGTTTTGGTTCCGATAGTACAGTTATTCTGGTTTGGTCTGGATTTAAGGTTATACGAATTGAAAAGAAAAATAAGTTATCGATAACAGAAAGCTCAAATCTTATTAAGTCCTTAATGAATGAGTATTCTATACCTGTTTCCCGTGTTATAGTTGATGAAGATGGAGTAGGGGGAGGCGTTAAAGATATTTTAAAGTGTAAAGGTTTCGTTAATAACTCAAAAGCAATACCGCAAAAAGGACGGCCGGACAACTACGATAATCTTAAATCTCAATGTTACTTTAAACTGGCTGAAAAGATTAATAAAGAAGAAATATACTTCCAGCCGGAAAATATTGAGCTTAAAAAGCTACTATCTGAAGAGCTTGAACAGGTTAAAAGAAAAGATGTTGATAAGGATGGTAAGCTCGGAATCGTACCTAAAGACAAGGTAAAAGAGATATTAGGCCGTTCTCCTGACATATCAGATGCACTTATGATGCGAATGTATTTTGAACTTGCTCCTAAAAGGGAGTTTTTTGTGGTATAAAAATTGTATTATTTTAATAGGAAGTCAAGTAAATTTACTAGTGAAAACACTTTATAAACATATAACTTTTCCAAGATGAAGCACAAAAAGCATATTTATACTATTTTTTCATTTCTTCACACCGAACCGGTAGAAAATTTCGAAGAAAGAATTGATAAAGCATGTTTAATGATGGGTATTACTCAGAAGCAAATCAATGATGAAATAGAGCGAGGCATCAAAAAGAAGTATAAAGTAAGTTGGATAGTTACCGAAATGAAAAAGAAAGCAGAACAAGCCTTTAAAGACATACCTTATAGTTTTAATTAACTGAATATTAATTATATTTGTATAAGCAAATATGTTTTAATGACTCTTCTCTCAATATTTAAAAAGAAAAGCCCAGAATTGACATACAGTCAATTTATCCAAAAGCTTAAAACAGATCAGCAGTATGTAAACCAGCTAAACGAGGTTCTTTATCGGTTTATTAAAGGCACTCCAATGTGGCTTGATGATAGCCCGACCGAATACATTGAAAAAGGCTACGTTTATAATCAAGCGGTTTACTCTGTTGTAAATGCTATACATAGAAATGCTGCACAAGTTCACTGGCATTTGTACGAGGTAAAAGATGAAAAAGCTTTTTCTAAATACAAGGCTTATACAGGAGAAACAAGAATTAATAACATAATTGCTCATACTTTACAACATAAATCCTTAAAAGAAGTCGAAGGCCACAGGCTAAACGAAATACTACAAAGACCTAACCCAATGCAGGGATGGAACGATTGGTTTAAGGGGACATTAGGGTATAAGTTAATACTTGGTAATTCTTATATTTTCGGTGCTGCACCCGAAGATGGACCGAATAAAGGGCTGTTTCAGGAGCTTTACACAATGCCGGCACAACACGTTCAGATAGTTGGAGGCACACCGCTTACACCGATTGAAGGGTATAAGTTTACATTCTCAGAAAAGACCATTAACCCGGAATTAATTTGTCATTTAAAATACTGGAATCCTTCTTTTAACCCCGGGGGCACTAATAATTTTTACGGCCTTTCTCCTTTGCGTGCTGCATCAAAGAAAATTAAGATTCTTAATGATAACGACACGGCAGAAGCAAAACTAAAAGAGAATATCGGAGCTATTGGTTTATTTACCGATGAAAGTACAGATGCAGAACCATTAACACCGGAACAAGCTTCACAAGTTGAGAGAAAGTTTAAAGAAAAGTATCAAGGCGTAAATAATTACGGGTCTATTATCGTAACGGCTGCAAAACTTAAATGGCAGTCAATGGGTATGAGTGCAACGGACCTAAATATCTTAGAATCTAATAAATTTACTTTCCGGGATATTTGCAATATTTACGGTTATCCTTCTCAGCTTCTTAATGATGCTGAAAATAAATCTTACAATACCCATAAAGAAGCTAAAAAAGAAGCTTGTACTTCTGTTATACTACCAGAATTGGATGCTATTAAAGATGAACTTAACAGATGGCTTGTAGGTCCTTATAACAAGAAAGAAAAAAAGAACTTTTATTTAGATTACGATATTCAGGCTATCCCGGAACTACAGGATAATTTTAAAGAACAGGTAGATGCACTCAAAGAAGCTTGGTGGATAAAGACAAGCGAAAAGAGAATATTTCAAGGTTATGAAGAAGATTCAAGTTTCCCTGAAATTGTTATTCCATCTACTTTAATCCCTTACGATGGAAACCAAAACATAGAAGATTCAGAAGAAGCTAAAAAGTATCTGAGTGGCGATAAACTATAACGATCTTTACTGGAAGTCTATAGATAGGCAAAGGTTAAACTTTGAGCGCAAAGTAAAACCTATGGTTAAGTCTGGATTAAGGAAGACTTTAAAGCCTTTTATAGATTCTCTTTCAAGTGTAAATTCAATCGAGGATATCCGGGAAAGAATCAGTTATATACAGCCGGGAGAAGTCCAGAAGTTATACTTTGATATTTATACCCTAGTAGGTTCTTTTTTTGCTAAACAGACTTACAATAAATTCAAATCAAAGGCATTGAATTTAAAGAACGAGAATGAGCTTGATTCATTCTGGATGATGCAAATGAGATTGTTCGTTGAAACAACTGCACTAGATAGAATCTTAGACATCACAGAAAATACAAGAGAGTTTATAAGGTCCGCTTTAGCCCTTGCAGTAGATCAAGGCTGGGGGATAGAAGAAACAGTCCGCTATATAAAGGCTAATGATATAGGAATGCAAGCTTACAGGATAGCAAGGATAGCAAGAACGGAAGTAATAGCAGCAAGCAACAAAGGCTCAATAATAGGGGCTAAAACAACGGGATTAAGACTTAATAAAGAATGGATTTCGACAAGGGATTCAAGAACTAGAGAAGCGCATTTAAGTTTAGATGGTGCTGTTGTTCCTTTAGATAGTGAATTTTCAAACGGGCTTGAATATCCGGGAGATTTGGATGCTCCGGCAAGTGAAGTAGTTAATTGTCGCTGCGCAATAGGTTATATACCAGTTTAAATATGAATACAGAATACGGAATCAATTTAATTCATTGCCCTGTTATGGGTTCTCGTTATTTTTATGACGATAAAAAAGAAGAAATGCTTCAATATGCCCTATCTAAAAGAAAGTATAGAAGGGAGTATCGAAAGCTAAAAAATAAATACATAGCTAAAGCATGGTTCAAGAAAAGATCATTGTTGTTAAAAAGAAACAGAGGATAACTACCTTATTTGCAAAGGCTTTAAAATTATTTTATTAAACATATTTGTAAAAGCGAATATAATAATTCGTATATTTGCGTAAACGAATATAAGGAGTGAAAGAGCACTATCAATTTAAATCTTGCGACCTTAAAGTAAAGGACATAGACACAACCGGGAGAAAGGTTGTTTTATACGCTTCTCAATTTGGTAGTGTTGATTCTGATGGCGACATGATGATTCCGGGCTGTTATAAAAAATCCATTATGGAGAACGGCCCTGCTTCTGCGAAACCTAGAATAAAGCACCTTAGACAACATAAAGTAGAAAGAATTATAGGCAAGCCATTAGAAATGAAGGAAGATGCGATTGGCCTTTATTGCGTTTCGGAAATTGCCAAAACTACAGAAGGTGAAGATGCTTTGGAACTTTATAAAATGGACCTATTTGAGCATTCAGTAGGTTTTTATACAGTTAAGGGTGAATCTCAAACCGGTCATTACGCTATTCTTGAAGCAAAGCTTTTTGAATATAGTTCCGTAACATGGGGAGCTAACGAAAACACTCCTTTAGTTGGAATTAAATCTTTAAACAAAGAAAACGCCCTTTTAAAATTAAATGAGCGCATGAATAAACTTGTTCAGGCTATCAGAAAGGGTAAATTAACAGATGAAAGTTTTGAGCTTTTGGATTTAGAACTTAAGCAAATCCAGCAAGCTTACACTGATATAATCGAATCACTCAAAGAAACTAAGAATGACCTATCGTGACTGGGAAAC
>OGVO01000167.1_pt1 | contig 12388 bp, 10 predicted proteins | sample 1575771 | NCBI WGS metagenome assembly OGVO01 (sample SAMN07581527, study PRJEB24739) | freshwater metagenome | place: Singapore | collected 2015-01 | reverse complement strand
TTTCCCAGTCACGATATACCAATCTGGAAAACGGTTATTATAATTTTCTACCACAGAATATCCTGGAAGCGTATATCAACAATATCAGAGAAGTCAATAAACAAGGTGCCTTTTACATGCGTACGGTACAGGGAGAGAATAAAAAGAAAAGTGTTATTCAATTGGCTGAATTAGCCGGGTGTAGCGCAGAAGAATTGGTCATCACTAGAAATACGACCGAATCTTTAGATACCATTATTGGCGGTTATCCATGGCAACCGGGTGATGAAGCGGTGATGGCTTATCAAGACTATGGTGCCATGCTGGACATGTTTCGTTTAGTAGCAAAAAGACATGGTGTGGTCAACAAGTTGGTCTCTGTTCCCAATAATCCACAATCGGATGAAGAGATCGTTCAGCTCTATGCCAATGCCATTACACCCAAAACAAAATTGCTGATGGTATGTCATGTGATCAATATCACCGGACATGTAATGCCGGTTCGAAAGATCTGTGATATGGCACACAGCAAAGGCGTTCAAGTATTGGTAGATGGCGCTCATGCATTTGCACAACTGAATTTTAAAATACCGGATCTGCATTGCGATTATTATGGCGCCAGCTTACACAAATGGTTGAGTGTGCCATTGGGTGCAGGTATTTTGTATGTCAAGAAAGACCTGATACACCAGAATTGGCCATTACTCGGACCATCAGAAGGTGAAGAAAAAAGCATTGCCCGATTGAATCATACAGGCACACATCCTGTTGCAACGGATATTACTATCCCATTTGCGATTCAGCATTATCAAATGATCGGAAGAGAAAGAAAAGAAGCGCGATTGAAATACCTGCAACAATATTGGACCACTCAAGTGCGCAAGTTCCCCAAAGTGATCATGAATACACCGGAAGACCCCAATCGCTGTTGTGCCATTGCCAATGTGGGTATCAAAGGAATCAAGCCTGCTGATCTAGCAGCTACACTTTTGAATCAATACAAGATCTATACGGTAGCAATTGACAATCCCACTGCCAATGTTCAAGGCTGCAGAATCACACCGAATGTATACACCACTACAGCAGAACTTGATACACTTGTAAAAGCGTTGGGAAATCTTTGATTTTTTGATCTGTGATTTCTTGATTTAATTTGATAAGTGAAAAGTCAAAAGTGAAAGGTGAAAAGGATTTGAAAAAACAAATCAAAAAATCACAGATCAAAAATTCAAAGATGAGTCTCTCCCCCTCTGACTGGATATCCAATTATGCTGATGCGCTATATGCTTATGCAAAGCCAAGAGTCAATGATGCGCAGTTGGCGGAAGACTTGGTACAGGAAACATTTCTGAGTGCTTGGAAAGCGAGAGAGGGTTTTAAAGGAGAAGCTTCTGAGAAAAGTTGGTTGTTTACTATTTTGAAACATAAGATCATCGATCATTATCGCAAAAAAAGTAAGGAGATCATTCATTCCGCTTCAGAACAGGATGCAACAGATGATTTTTTCAATCAGGCAGAACACTGGACAGAAAAAGACCAACCTTTGAATTGGGGCGTGGATGGATTGGATTCCCTACAACAAAAAGAGTTTCTTACAGTATTGGAAGGGTGCAAGAAAAAATTACAACACCTACAACAAGCTGTATTTGTGATGAAGTATATGGAAGACCTGGATGCTGCAGATATCTGTAAGGAACTAAATATTACACCGTCTAACTATTGGGTATTGATACACAGAGCCAAGCTTGGATTGAGGGCTTGTCTTGAGAAAAATTGGATCAACCTGAAATAAACCTCACCACTATGGGATTATTTACCATCAGTTGCAAAAAAGCTACTTACCTCGTTTCCAAAAAGGAAGAAGGTAAATTGAACTGGATCGAAAGTATTCAGTTGCGCTCACATATGGCGATCTGTAGTTTATGCAGGTTATTTGAACAGCAATCCAAATTCATTACCAAGCATGCCAAACACTTGCATAGTGAATCCTCACTTTCAGAAGATCAAAAAAGGAAAATGGAGCAGGCATTAGATCAAGTCCAATAGACCGCTGATTTTTATCATGGGCTATGATTGATAAAAAAATGTCGAACATATTGCTAGGTTCGACATTCATTATTCAACTGTTGGATATGTATTATTTCTCCGAAGGATTCTTCTTCCCTGCCAATAATTTCTCTAACGCTGTTTCTAATCTTCTTTGACGGGTTTCTTCTTTTTTAGCCCCCTGGATCCAGGTTACATACTCTTTCTGGTTAGTGAAAGATAATGAGCTGAAAAATTCTTTGGCTTCTTCATGTTTGGTAAACAGTCTTTCCAGTTCTACCGGAGCAACCACCAAACGCTTTTCAAAATCCACCCCTAATTCCTGACTCTTTACTTCAGAGAAAGCTCTGGAGCGGTTAGGGATTTTATCGGTCTTTTTAAAACGAATCGCGCTCCACACATGATCTAAGGCTACCTGACGAACGGATTCATATTCTTTTTTGGTCAAACAATCCCAACTGCAATCACGATTAAGGTCGCTAACGATCTTACTGGTTGTTTTAGGATAGGCCACCCATAATTTGCTGTCTTCATGCAGGGCCGGAATCACTTCACACAAAACAGTGTTCAGCTGTTGTTGGCTGATGGCAAAAACCAACGCAAAATCTACCTTTCTACTTCTAAGCAGTGGGGTAACATTTTTGGCGTAGGTTAATTTGGCAAACTGTTTTTCGATCGCTGAAGGAAGACCCTGGATTAACAGGTTCTTCTCATCCTTCAGCTGTAATTTTTCTAACATCGTCTGATTTGACATGCCTAAAGAGAAATTTACAAGGATGAACAAAAGAAGTGCAAAGTTAAAAAAATGTTACTGCTTTCCGCAAACAATTAGCGGGTATTTTGTGTTTACGACCGCTTTTTTGCAGAAAAAGGGCTGATTTTGCTGTGATATACTTAAAAAGTGCAATGTGATGAGCTATTGTTAAGTGAATTGTGAATGGTGAATTGTCAATAGCAGATCTAGGTTAAATGCATCATTGACCATTCACAATTCACCATTCACAATTCACTACTTCTTATAATACTGCGTCACTGTCTGATCCATGATCTTTTGGAGTTCGGCGATACGGGTTTCATCGGCCGGGTGGGTACTTAGGAATTCAGGAGGTTTATTGCCTCCGGATGCTGCTGACATTCTCTTCCAGAAAGCAATCGCTTCACGAGGATCATAACCCGCCAAGGCAGAAAACATCAGTCCTAGTCTATCTGCTTCCAATTCATTTTTACGACTGAAGGGCAGCATCACTCCTACATTCGATCCAATACCATAAGACATCATGAACAAATTCTGCGTTTCAGCTGGTTTGGAAGCGAGTGCTGCTGATAATGCCATCCCTCCTAATTGCTGAAACATTCCCTGACTCATACGCTCGTTACCATGTCTAGCCAACGCATGCGCTACTTCATGTCCCATCACGACCGCTAGTCCTGCTTCATTGGCTGTATAAGGTAAGATACCCGTATAGACAACGATCTTACCACCCGGCATGCACCATGCATTGGGTTCTTTATTATTCACCAGATTCACTTCCCATTGAAAACTTTCAATCTCTTTGCTAAGACCTTTTTCAGTGTAATATTTTTTGATGGCATCAATGATACGATCTCCCACATTTTTTACCATCACCGCATCCTTATTGGTATTCACCGGCACTGCTGGATTAGCGGTCATGAACTCTTTGTATTGGGTAAAAGCCATGGCCTGCACTTCCGCTTCAGGAATCAAGTTTAACTGTTTACGACCTGTGATAGCATTGCGGTGACAAGATGTTACAGCTATAGCAATAGCCAATAAAAATATCAGATTTTTCATGAGACCTATGTTTGTACGATGAGGGAAACATAGCAAAGATAAGGGAGGAAGAGGGAGGACAGGTGAATTGTGAATGGTCAATTGTCAATAATGAATTGTGAATGACTAATAAAAAATATTCACCATTCACAATTGACAATTCACCCCAAATTAGTTCTGCTTAAATCGATCTCTTCTCAGCCTGCGTTTATCGCGGTGGCGGAGGATGGGAACTTTACTTTCGGTTCCTTTGAGGATTCGGGAAATATTTTTTTGATGCGTGAGTACGACCATCAACGCTACCAGTACAGCAAAGATCCTGTATAAAGTTTCTTCTTCATTGAAAATGAAAAGAATAAAGACCATAAAGGATATACCCGCCAGAATAGAACTCAATGATACAAATCGAGTGAGGTATAAAACGATCAGGAATACACCAATACAACACAAGGCAACCACCGGCTGAATAGCAACCGCCATACCCAATAAAGTAGCCACACCTTTACCCCCGCGGAAATTGGCCCAAATCGGGAAAATATGTCCCAATACAGCCGCCAGTCCCAAACCGATCATCAGGTTGGTTCTATCCCATTCGTTGGTTAAATAGTATGGAAGAAGAATATAAAGAGAAGTCGCAATTACACCTTTGATCACATCCACCATCATCACAAAACTGCCCCATTTTGAGCCGAGCACACGGAAAGTGTTGGTAGCACCGGCGTTACCACTTCCATAGTCTCTGATATCAATACCAAAAAAGCTTTTGCTGACCCAGATAGCGGTGGGAACCGATCCAATTAAATATGCCAATACAATGAGCAATAATTCGTTCATCGGGGGGTGGTTGAAGTTTGGAGCTACAAATATAGCTAAAATGAAGATAATGATTTCTTAACAGACCCCAATGGGGAAAATCAGTTCTTCAGGTATAAAGCTATCCACCCTTCTTTTGTGAGCGTACGCTGATGTACCCAACCCAATGTTTTACAAGCAGTTAGTATGTCCGATTCGTCCATTACCAATAAGCCACTGAGTAGGATATCGCCTCCGGACTTCACCGCTTTACCCAATAAAGCCAAGTTATCCAGTATGATATTCTTGTTAATATTGGCGATCACGATATCATATTCTTGATTCGTAGCAGCAGTATTAAATAACTGAATATCAATATTATTACAATGATTGATTGAACTATTTTCTGAAGCGTTTTCAATACACCAGGGATCATTGTCTACTGCTAGAATCTCAGTAGCGCCTAATTTCTCAGCCAGAATAGCTAGAATACCCGTTCCTGTACCAAAATCAAATACCGACTTCCCTTGAAAATCAATGGATTCCATCAATTGCATCACAGAATAGGTGGTCCCATGATGTCCGGTTCCGAAACTCATCTTGGGAGTGATGATGATCTCATGCTTCACCCCTGTGATCTCCGGATGAAATCCTGCTCTTACAGCCACAAAATCACCTACCTGAACCGGTTCAAAATTGGATTCCCAGAGAGCATTCCAGTTTTGTTTTTGAATGATTGATTTTGAATAACCCAAAGAGAATGGTTCTAATACTAAGTCAATATCGTTTTGTATGAAATTTTCTTCCGGGATATAAGCCTTAAGCGTATGTTCCAACTCCTCAAAACCCTCAAATCCCACAGCAGCCAATGCAGCTATCAATGCCTCCTGTACAGATGGATCTGCTACCGTAATACTTATTTCTATAGAATTTTCACTCATCACTTGCTTTTTGATAAAGAAAAGAGGCATTCTTTTTCGGGAATGCCTCTTTATCATATTATACTTTGAATTATTCTCCTTTTGGCTCAGAAGACTGCTCTTCTCTTGGCTTCTGTCCTTCCGGTTTTGGCATCAATACCTTACGGCTCAATTTGAATTTGCCGGTCTTAGGATCCAGACCTACCAGTTTCACTTTCACCATATCACCTTCATTGAACAAGCCTTCCATGCTCTCTAAACGCTTCCAGCTGATTTCACTGATGTGCAACAACCCTTGCTTACCCGGCATGAATTCTACGAATGCACCAAATTCCTTGATACCTTTCACCGGACCCTCATACACATCTCCTACCTGAGGCACTGCAGTGATACCACGTACCCATGCTACTGCCTTATCTACAGATTCTTTATTCGCTGAGAAGATGCTTACTTCTCCGGTATTACCTACTTCTTCAATATTGATAGTGGTACCTGTTTCACGCTGAATCTCTTGAATCACTTTACCACCCGGTCCGATCACCGCACCGATGAATTCTTTGTCGATCACCAGTTTCACCATACGTGGTGCATGTGGTTTCACATCCGGACGATGTGCAGGTATACACTCATACATCGCATCCAGAATGTGCAAACGTCCTTTTCTAGCCTGCTCCAATGCTTCACGCATTACTTCCATGCTCAGTCCGTCTACTTTGATATCCATCTGTACACCACAAATACCATCACGGGTACCGGTTACTTTGAAATCCATATCACCCAGATGATCTTCATCACCCAAGATATCTGTTAAGATCGCATATTTACCATCTTCACGTGTGATCAATCCCATCGCTACACCACTTACGTGCTTAGGAACAGGAACACCTGCATCCATCAATGCCAATGAACCGGCACATACCGTAGCCATAGACGATGAACCATTACTTTCTAAAATATCACTTACCACACGAACGGTGTAAGCATAGGTACTGCTATCAGGCATCATCTGCTTCAATGAACGCTGAGCCAGGTTACCATGTCCTACTTCACGACGGCTTTGTCCGCGCATCATTTTCACTTCACCCGTACTGAATGGAGGGAAATTATAGTGTAAGAAGAATTTAGAATCTACTGATTTGGCTGCACTTTCTACCAATAACTCATCTAAAGCAGTACCGAAAGTAACCGTTGTAAGTGATTGAGTTTCACCACGTGTGAACAATGCAGAACCGTGCGGTGTTGGTAATGGATCAATTTCCATGGCTAAAGGACGAACCTCATCCAACTTACGACCATCCAAACGGAAACGGTCATCGATGATCATGCTACGAACTACTTCCCATTTCAGGTCTTCGTAGTATTTCTTTGCTAATTTTTTCTCAAGGTCTGTTGCTTCTTCACCTAAACTGGCGATCAGCTCTTCTTTCAATGCACTGTAAGCATCGCTGCGCTCATGCTTGGCAGATCCTTTGCGAGAGATCTCATATACACGCTGTTTAGCAAATGCATATACTTTCTCACGTAGTTCTTCATTCTGCTCCGGCTTTTTATAGTCGCGAACAGTGGTAATACCTTTCTTCGCGCGCAATTCAGCCTGCGCTTTGATATGAATACGAATGGCATCATGTGCCATTTCCAATACTTTGATCAGATCTGCTTCAGAACACTCTTTCGCTTCACCTTCCACCATCATCAGGTTTTTCTCAGTAGCAGCTACGATGAATTCCATTTCTGATTTCTCCAGTTCTGAACGAGTTGGGTTGATGATATACTCACCATTGATACGTCCAACACGAACTTCACTGATGATCTCTTTCACAGGAATATCTGAAACAGCCAGTGCTGCAGATGCAGCCAAACAAGCCAATGAATCTGGCATTACCTCATCATCACTAGAGATCAGGCTTACCAATACCTGTACATCGCACAGATAATCTTCAGGGAATAATGGACGCAATGCGCGGTCGATCAATCGACTGGTCAGGATCTCATAATCATTCAAACGCGCTTCACGCTTAAAGAATGAACCGGGGATACGTCCCGCAGCAGCAAACTTTTCCTGATAATCTACACTCAATGGGAAGAAATCTTGTCCTTCCTTAGGTTCTTTATTGGCAACAACAGTTGCAAGTAACACGCAGTTACCCTGACGTACTGTTACGGCTCCATCAGCCTGACGGGCTAACTTACCGGTTTCTATGGTAACGATACGATTTCCACCGATATCGAAACTTACACTTAATGGTTGTGATAACATAAACTGAATTTGTTAAGACCTCAATCAGTCACAAGGCGGGAAATCGTGCTGAAAGGATCTTGGTTAAAAGGGATTTGATCGAAAAATAGGTATAGACACAAATAACTATTCCCAACCGCTAAAAAATATCAGTTGGGAATAGCATGTATCATAGACTGAAAAATTATTTTCTCAGACCCAGTTTCTCGATGAGTGCACGATAGCCCTGCAGGTTTGTCTTCTGCATGTAAGTCAACAAACGCTTACGCTGACCTACCATCTGCATCAAACCACGGTGAGTGGAATAATCTTTTTTGTTGGCTTGCAAGTGCTTAGAAATATGGGCAATACGCTCAGTCAGCATAGCAACCTGACCTTCAATAGAACCCGTGTTAGTGGCTTTACCACCGAATTCAGCAAAAATGCTGGCTTTTTTTTCTGTTGTTAAATGAGACATCTGAAAATGTTTAATAGACTCCGGAATGTTTTCCTCTTTATTTTTATCGGCTGCAAAGGTAGGCAATATCATGGAATTTCGATAATTTTAATCCGGATTTTTAACCCGATTTGTCTTCCGGCGCATACAGTATCCTCCCGTAGCTGTCCGACCGCTGAAAAAAGTTGTTTGCCAACACCCTCATCAAGGGAAAATTGTAACTAAATTATTGATTTACAACAGAATACCTTTTATTTTGTTGTACCAGCAAACCTATTTGCATGTTTGGAGTCACGATTCTTGGTAATAATTCTGCCCTGCCGGCTTATGACAGGCATCCTACAGCTCAGGCTATTACCCTGAATGAACAGCTATTTCTGATCGATTGCGGTGAAGGTACCCAAATGCAATTGGCCAAATACAAAGTCAGACGCGGCCGGATCAACCATATCTTTATCTCTCACCTGCATGGGGATCATTATTTTGGACTGATCGGCCTACTCACCAGCATGGGATTGTTAGGACGTGAACAAGACCTTCACCTATACGGTCCACCCCAACTCAAAGAGATCATTCAACTACAGTTGGATGTGGCTGCCACCACCCTTCCCTATCCACTACATTTTTATGGCCTGGAAACAGAGGGATTGATATTGGATCATCCGAAATTTTCCGTGGAATGTTTTAAAACCCAACACCGTATTCCCTGCTTCGGTTTTGTGATCCGTGAAAAAAAGAAACCCAGAAAGATCAATAAAGAAGCTGCTTTGTCGTATGAGATCCCTTCCGTGTATTATGAGCGTTTGAAGAATGGAGATGATTATGAAACGAGAGACGGCAAGATCATTCAAAATGAATGGGTCACTTTTCCTAATACACCCGGTAGAAGTTATGCATTTTGCGCAGACACGATCTATGATCCATCCATCGCAGAAAAAACAAAAGGCGTCACCGTTTTATACCATGAAGCAACCTATCTGAAAGACTTGGAAGAAAGAGCGGCTTCACGTTATCATTCCACCACCATTCAAGCTGCAGCTATTGCGCAACAAGCAGGAGCGCAAAAACTATTGATCGGACATTTCAGTAGCAAATATGAAGTTTTGGATGATTTCCTTACCGAAGCTCAATCTGTTTTTCCCGACACACAATTGGCGATTGAAGGAACGACTTATTTGATCTGAGTAATTGAATGATCCATATTCCATTACTTGATCACACCATTGGCAAGCCATGTATAGAAATCACGAAACTCTTGTCGCCAATAGGTTTCATTGTGTTGTCCAACAGGATTGATAACAGTTCTGATGATATAACGTTGTTTTTTCTGAAGGATATCACTCATCTTTTGAAGATCGGTCACTGATGTACTTCCCTCCTTACTACCTGTATAAAAATAAAATGCAGGCATACCCGTAGTGTTGAAATTTTCTGCAAGCGAATAAATGTCTTTCGAGATCCATAAAGAAGGCGAAAAAACACCCGCACCACCAAATACATCCGGATACTGTAATACCGCATACAGACTGATCAATCCACCCATACTGCTACCTGCCACATAATTATTAGGAGCAGATTTGAGTGTTCTGTATTTTGAATCGATATAAGGTTTCAAAGTTTGAGCCAGGAAATCAACATAGGCTTTACCTTCCCCATTACCATATTGCGGATGATCGAATGGATTGTATTCTGTCATTCTTTTTTCACCACCATTATCAATTCCCACTATGATCATTTCTTTTTTCAACTGTTGTTGCAAAGTATCCAAACATTCATCCACGCCCCACTCTCCCATAAAAGCCGTTTGATCATTGAAAAGATTTTGTCCGTCCTGCATATACAGTACAGGATAAGTCTTGGTTGAGTTGGCATATCCTTTAGGTAGATAGACCCATACTCTTCTGCTTCGATTCAACTGAGGGATTTTGAAGGCTGTATCAATGATTCGTACTTGCGGACTGGCAGTATATCTTTTCGGAACATCAGGATAGCTGTCTTTCCATCCCGGGATCACCAACTCTTGCGTTACATCATCATTGACTTCTAGTACACGATCTGCAATATCTCTTCCATCGGATGTTGTTTCTACTTTATCAAATCCGCCACGTGTAAACTTAAAAGCATAGACACCTTGCGCCATGTTACGCAATACAATACTCTTTCTTGTGCCACCAAAGGGTTTGAGTTTATAGTTTTCATCTTAATAAGTATCCTTGAAATGTTTTGTACATTGCATCATTCTCTTTTCCACCCACAATATCACCATATTCCTCAAGAAATTCAATAAAAATTTCTGAATTTTCTACAGTTGTTAATACACCGTGATAAATCGCTTCCAAGACTTCCTTCTTTTGCTCCTCACCAGAAAACTCAGGATGAACTTTAAAAAAGTCATCCATGAGAACACTGAACAATGGATATGTTAAACCTTCCATAAGTTCTGCAACAATTCCCACTGTTCCTTTCCAAAGTTTCTTGGTATTGGGTGCATTGGTATAGACCATCTTTTTCACAACTGCACTTGGTTTTCCAGCATTTTTCTTTCCAGTAGAAGAAACACCCACTGCGCGTGTTAGACGTTCTACAATACTCGTCTTTGCTATCTCTCGTACAGTTAAATACATTGTTTCAACATCTTTGTAAAAGTATTCTAACACAGCTCGTTCATCATTGTTCAGTATGAATGTAGAGCGTGCTTGTGCATCTGAGGAGAGTGAAAGAAGAGCAGTATCTTTGAGTTCAACTTGGTTATTCACATACAGTAATGCATTGCCTACTGTTTTTGCATTTAGTAGATTCTTAATCGTTAGACGAAATGTATCCATAGCATTTGGATTCAAATTCTCCCAGTGCTTTCCACTATCAGCTTTTTCATAGTAGAGCTCACGTAAGCGATTTATAATAAACAACATGTACTTACGCTCGGCCTCTTTGCGGTCTTTCGCAGGGCGATTATTCAGATCCTTGAACTCAGCTAAGTATCTCTTAATCTGTTCATCAATGATTGTTGTATTCAATCCTTTCTTTGCCCAGTAGTTCGTTTCACCAATTTGATTGAGTAGTTCCAAAAGATCAGGGAATGCATTTTGATTGTTCTCTAAAAATGCTGATTGTCTCTTGCTTTGATAGACGGCTTCTTGACTTGTAACGGTTGCTTTTGCTAAACCTCCACGACTTGACCTATACTGCTCTAATTCGGCTTTCAACTTCTGAGCAACATCATGTGCCTCTTTCTCAAATGGCGCAAAACGAGAATAATCACGCTTCTGGAAAATGCCTGTCTTAGGAGGAAAGTAACTTAACTCTTTCTCAATCGCCGCTATTGTTGCAGGAACATCAATTTCCCCTTTTGCATCCTTGACTACATGTTTGTCTTCATGAAATGTATGCGCCTTGATATCCTTATCAATTGTCTGAACACGTTTCAATTGCTCTGTTAAACGTTTCACTAAGAATTCATCTTGGATAAGTGTTTGGTAACTTGGAAGATCCTGCACTTCCTTAATAATTGGTTCAAGAGTATCTACAGAATTTAATTTTCCTGTTATTTCTTTATTTGATATCAAACTTTGAATAGAGGATTGTAAGCGTGCAGCAGAAACTTCAGGTTGAATATCTATATAGTCCTGTTTTTCATACGTACCAGCAAGTAAATCATCTAACTTCTTCTGGATAGCCTTCAATAATTCTTCTATATTAATATCTGTAAAATCTGTTGGCTGCTTAGCATCATAAAAGAGCCATTGCATTGCAATGTTGATTGGAGTTGCTTGTTGTACTGCTTTTTGAACACCTGGTTGTTGAAGGGGATTTATTATTCCTGTTCCTGTTGCTGATGGTACTACTACTTCTTTATCCTCTTCATCCTCTTCATCTTCTTCTTTTACTGCTGCTTGTAGTGGTGGTGCTGTTGTTGCTGCTGGTAGTGATGGTTTTCCTGATAATGTAGCCATTGGATTTACACCTTGAATACTTGGTAATTTTCCTTCACCTGCTGTAGTAAATTCACCAATGGGTACCTCAGTTCCAGATTGACCTTCTGGTGCTGCTACAGCAGCTGGCTCTTTGGATTTTGAAGCCATTGGAGATAAATCACTAAATTCTTCTTCATTTTTCATTTGGACTGCAACTGGTCCTGGTTTAGTAAAAGGAGATTTTTTTCTAGTTGCGTTATCGTGACTGGGAAA
>OGVO01000166.1_pt1 | contig 12391 bp, 12 predicted proteins | sample 1575771 | NCBI WGS metagenome assembly OGVO01 (sample SAMN07581527, study PRJEB24739) | freshwater metagenome | place: Singapore | collected 2015-01 | reverse complement strand
TTGCTTGCCGTAGGGGTCTTGCAAAAACTGTACGCCTTTTGCCAGTAAGTCGGCATTAACCTGTGGGTTATGTATCATTTCGCTGAGCAAAAAAATACGTTTGCCCGGGTTATTTTCAATAGTGGTGAAAGCTATTTCAATGGCATTTTCTACACCGTAACAAAATCCAAAATGGCGAGCTAGGTAAAAAGTGATATTGCCCGCTTTTACCGCTGTAGGGGTGAAATCTTTTTTAAGTTTATCTTCTTCATTTTTCTGTTTAGTTGTTTTTTCTTAATTAACTTGTTGACCTATTTTTTCAATATCCTTTTTTAATCCTTCAAGGCGATCTAAAATTTTATTTGTCGTTAAATCAATTTTTTTATTTTGTTGATTTTTTAATTCTTCTAAATCCTTTTGTAGATTACTAGAATCAATATCATCATCGTTAAGAATTTCAATAAATCTGTTGTGTGTATAAATTAAAAAAGAAAGTGATTCACGATTTTGTGGCATTTCATTTTTAAACTTAGAAACTATTACATCAAATGCTTGAGTATAGAAAGCAATTTTTGTTTTTTCGGAATTCCCATACTCTTTCATCACTCTATCGTATTCACTGTAATATTGAGATGGGTTTGCTTTTAAGGTATCTAAAAAAAAGTTATTGTATTTGCTTTCGTCAATCATTCTTTTAAATTCTAAGTACGAGTTTTAATGTTAATTATTAGTCTGACTTATCGATATAAGTCTTGAATTAAGCCATAATCAATATACTAAATTATGTATGTATAATATCTTTTGTCATTTTGATTTGATAATCAGATAGTTAGTGAGATAATCAATTTTAGTACGTCCCCAATTTTACTTTCCAAACCCCTTTAATTCCCAACTTTTTCCCTACTTTTGCAACCCCGATTTATTAAACCATCGGGATCATTTTATGAACATTTTTCGTAAACAATTAAGCGCAGATGCTCAGGACAACGCGGGTACTCCCGAAGTTGCTACTGCGACAACAAAAGCACCAGAGGTTGCGCCGATCGTTGAGACCGCGCATGATGATTTTGACTGGAGCATTGACAAACGTAATGTAAGTCACTATGCTGAAGCTGAAAGAGTGAAGTATGACAAAGTGTATGACAACACTTTCGTACAGATCGAAGACGGCGAGATCGTTCGTGGTGGTGTGGTTGCCCTCACCAAAACTGATGTGGTTGTAAACATCGGTTTCAAAAGCGATGGTCTGGTTTCACTGAACGAATTCCGTGATGTACAGGGATTGAAGATCGGTGATGAAGTAGAAGTAATGGTTGTTGAGAAAGAAGACCGCAATGGTAATCTGCACCTCAGCCGTAAGTCTGCCCGCATCTTCCGTGCATGGGAGCGTATCGTGGAAGTACACAAGACTGGTGAAGTGATCACCGGTACTGTTACCAGCAAAACAAAAGGTGGTTTGATCGTGGATGTATTCGGTATGGAAACTTTCTTACCGGGTTCTCAAATCGACGTGAAGCCTGTAACTGATTACGATCAGTTTGTAGGTAAGACCATGGAATTTAAAGTAGTGAAGATCAACGAAGCCATTAAGAATGCCGTTGTATCTCACAAAGCACTGATCGAAAGCGATATCGAAGCACAGCGTGCAGAGATCATGAGCAAACTCGAGAAGGGCCAGGTATTGGAAGGTGTGGTGAAGAACATCACAGATTTCGGTGCTTTCATGGACCTCGGTGGTTTGGATGGTCTGTTGTACATCACCGATATTTCATGGGGTCGTATCTCTCACCCAAGCGAAGTGGTGAAGATGGATCAGAAATTACAAGTGGTGGTATTGGATTTCGACGACGACAAGAAGCGTATCAGCTTAGGTCTGAAGCAACTGACGCCACATCCATGGGATGTGCTGCCTGAAGGTTTATCTGAAGGTTCAGTTGTGAAAGGTAAAGTTGTAAATATTGAAGATTACGGTGCATTCCTGGAAATTCAACCTGGTGTTGAAGGACTGGTACACGTATCTGAGATCACTTGGGCAAATACTCCGATCAACGCGAAGGAATTCTTCAAGTTGGGCGATGAGTACGAAGCAAAAGTGGTAACCTTAGATAAAGATGCACGTAAGATGAGTCTGAGCATCAAACAAATGAGCGAAGACCCATGGAGCACGATCGAGAACAAGTTCCCTGAAAACAGTAAGCACAAAGGTTTGGTGAAAAACATCACTCCATATGGCGTATTCGTTGAATTGGAGCCTGGTATCGGTGGTATGATCCACATCAGCGATCTGAGCTGGTTGAAGCGTTTCAATCACCCAACTGATTATACCAAAGTAGGTGAGCACATCGATATCATCATCCTCAGCATCGATAAAGAAAACCGTAAACTGCAATTAGGACACAAACAGTTGGAAGAAGATCCTTGGAATGCCCTGGAAGAAACTTTCGCTGTAGGTAGTCTGCACGAAGGAACCGTTACCCGTAAGGATGACAAAGGTGCCCTTGTACAATTGCCATATGGTTTAGAAGGTTTTGCGCCTAACCGTCACCTGAACAAGGAAGATGGTACACAGGTGAAAGCTGATGAAACTGCACAGTTCATGGTGATCGAATTCGATCGCAATGAAAAGCGTATTGTTCTGAGCCATGCCCGTATCTGGGAGAAAGTAGTAGCTGAAGAAAAGGAAATTGCCAAGAAAGAAGCAAAAGCTGAATCTGACAATACCAAGAAAGCAGTGAAAAATATCCAGGCGAAGGTAGAAAAAGCAACCCTGGGTGACCTGGGAGCTTTAGCTGAGATCAAAGCTAAACTGAAGGAAGGAGAAGGCGAGAACTAATAACGCCTTCGTTTGAATAGGTAAAGAAAAAAGCTGTTCTGCTCCGCAGAGCAGCTTTTTCTTTTAACAGAGGAATAAGAAATAAGGAATAAGAAATGAGAAAGTAGGGGGATTATACGGGGTATTAATACGCTGTTTTCTTTAGATAAGGTGCAGGATGAAATTTCTAAGTAAACTTGTCATTATGGAAGTAAAATACAAGTTTGATCTTGAAGATAGATTAATTCGATTTGCGGTAAATTGTATTCAGGCAGCAGAAAAGCTTCCCCGATCGTTTGCCGGAAACCACTTGAGTGGACAACTTACGAGAAGTGGCTCAGCTCCAGCCCTACATTATGGTGAAGCCCAATCTGCAGAGTCAAGAATCGATTTTATTCATAAAATGAAAATAGCACTGAAAGAATTACGCGAAACAAAAAACTGAATTGGCCAGTCCCTGTAAACCTGCCTGCCATCATTAAAGAGTGTACCGAACTGATATTTATTTTTCTCAAAAGCATCGAAACCGCCCGCAAAAACGCCCCTCAAAAGCCCCAACGCTCCTAACTCACTTTCTCATTGCTTATTTCTTATTCCTTATTTCTCTGTTTTTATGCTTTTCTTAACTCCCTGATAATCAATTCTCCAAATCAAGTTTCTAAATTGCCTATAATTAACTAATTTTGCCAACTTGTATGAATAGGATCGTTGTCTTTTTAGTGGCTGCTGTTTTACTGGTATCGTGCTCCAATAAGTTCAATAAGGTATTGAAGAGCAAGGACTACGAGTACAAATACAAAATGGCAGAACAGTATTATGCCAAGAAAGATTATACGAAAGCACAAGTGCTCTTTGAAGACATTTTTCCTTACGTAAAAGGTACTGCACGTTATGAGGACATGTATTACAAGTTCGCATATTCTTACTACTATCAGAACGATTTCATGAATGCTGAAAATCTGTTCAAGAGTTTTGTAGAGAATTTCCCGAACAGTACCAAAGGAGAGGAGTGTGATTATATGCGTGCGTATTGTTATTACAGACAATCGCCGAAGATCGATTTAGATCAGACAAGCACAAATAAGACCATGCAGTTGATGCAGGCTTTTATCAATACCCATCCTACCTCAAAGCGAGTGCAAGAGGCTACGGATTTGATTGATAAGTGCAGAGAGAAATTGGAAGCCAAAGAATTCAAAAGTGCGCAGTTGTATTATAACTTAGGTTACTACAAAGCAGCAGCGATTGCTTTTGGGAATGTATCAGATAACTTTCCGGATTCTAAAAAAGCAGATGAATACAAACTCCAGGTGATCAAATCATATTTCCGTTATGCGGAGATGAGTTATGAAGAAAAGCAACCGGAGCGTTTTCAGAAAGTGATCGAAGAATGTCAGGATTTTTCAGACCGTTATTCAGATAGCAAGTATTTGGATGAGGTCAATAAATTGAAATTACAATCAACAAATTATATTAAAAACCAGAAAAATGAGCAAGCTAAGAAGGCAAATGAGCGCTAATACCGCTAGTGTGGTTGAAACCAAAAGCCTGATTTCTATCAAAGGAAAAACAGGTAATCTGTATGAATCAATCGCCATTATTGCGCGCAGAGCTAATCAGATCAATGTTTCATTGAGAGAAGAGCTGCACAATAAACTGGAAGAGTTTGCAAGTCATACAGACAGTCTGGAAGAGATCCATGAGAACAAAGAGCAGATCGAGATCTCAAGAGCTTATGAGAAAATGCCGAATCCTGCGATTCTGGCTACTCAAGAGTTCATGGAAGACAAGATCTACCACAGAAAGAACAACGATAACGATCTGTTCAGATAAGATCGTATCCTTCTGATAATTTTATGAAAAGCGACAGTTATTTGACTGTCGTTTTTTGTTACTTTGAGGGGAGATAGGTGAAGTGTCAATGGTGAATTGTGAATTGTGAATAGTGAATGAGGCGAGAGATTCATAAATCCGAGTCATCATTGGTAAGGCAATATAATTTTTGCCGTCATTAAGTATGATATAAAAAACATTCACCATTCACAATTCACCATTCACAAACATGCTTAAAGGAAAAAAAATACTCGTTGGCATCACAGGCAGTATTGCTGCATATAAAACCATCACACTGGTTCGCTTGCTCATCAAAGCCGGTGCTGATGTGAAGGTGGTGATGACGAATGCCGCTAAAGAATTTGCTTCCCCGGTTGTCTTATCCACTTTATCAAAAAATAAAGTCACTTATGACCTGGTAGAGGGTGATGATTGGTCGAATCATGTCATGCTGGGTCGTTGGGCAGATGTATTTGTGATTGCGCCACTCAGTTGCAATACCATGGCCAAAATGGCAAATGGTTTGTGTGATAATGTTTTACTCGCAGTTTATCTATCCGCTACTTGTCCCGTTGTCATTGCACCTGCGATGGATGAAGACATGTGGCATCATCCTTCTACCCAAAGAAATCTGGAGCAATTAGTGAAAGATGGAAATCATTTGATCAAAGTAGGAAATGGAGAATTAGCGAGTGGTTTATTTGGTGAAGGAAGAATGGCAGAGCCGGAAGAGATTTGTCAATACCTCATTGAGCAATTCTTTCGTACCAATGAATTGAAAGGTAAAAAAGCCATGGTAACTGCAGGTCCTACTTATGAAGCCATTGATCCCGTTCGTTTTATTGGAAATCATTCTTCCGGTAAAATGGGTTTTGCTATTGCAGAAGAGTTGTACTTACGTGGAGCTGATGTAACATTGATCACAGGTCCTACACATCAAAAGGCCAACTATAAAGGGATCAAAGTGTTATCTGTTGTTTCAGGTGATGAAATGTACAATGCAGCGACAACATCTTTTCCAAATACACAGATCGCTGTGATGTCTGCTGCAGTAGCAGATTATAAACCTGTAACCACGGCAACAGATAAGATCAAAAAGAAGCAGGATGAATGGGAAATAGCATTGGTGAAGAATAAAGATATTTTATTGCAGCTCGGAAACGAGAAGAAGAAAGGTCAGTTTTTGATGGGCTTTGCATTAGAAACTAGTAATGAAAAAGAAAATGCATTGGGTAAACTGCAATCGAAAAATGCAGATGCCATTGTATTGAATTCTTTGAATGATAAAGATGCCGGATTTGGTATTGATACGAATGCAGTGACGATCTTTCATCGTAATGGGACAGAAGTGAAGACGGGTGTGAAATCAAAGAAAGATGTAGCTGCTGATATTGTTTCATTCATCATAAAACATTTGGATGCGTAAATACTGTTCAATAGCGATCTTGTTTTGCTGTATCTCTTTGATTGTGAAGAGTCAGGAATTGCAGGCAAGGGTGACTGTATTATCCAATAGAGTTACTACCAATATTGATCGAAAAATATTTACGACACTACAGAATCAATTGACCAATCTGTTGAACAACAGAAAATGGACCAATGATACTTATAGGCAAAATGAAAAGATCGAGTGTAGTTTTATTTTGAATATTGAAAGTGTTGTTGAAACGAATATCTATAAAGCTGCATTGAATATCCAGGCGGCACGTCCTGTTTATCATTCTTCTTATCAGGCAGCACTGGTAAATTTCCAGGACCCTGATGTAACTTTTAAGTACGTAGAATTTCAACCGGTAGAATTCAATGAGAATCGTGTACAAGGCACTGATGCAGCTGTGGCTAATCTTACTGCTGTGTTTGCATTTTATGTGTATACCATTCTGGGGTTGGACTATGATTCTTTTTCACCCAAAGCAGGTGATCCTTATTTCAGAAAAGCACAAAACATTGTGGTGAATGCTCCCGAGGGAAGAGGTATTTCCGGGTGGAGAATTTTTGATGGGTTGCGTAATCGTTATTGGTTGAATGAAAACCTGATCAACACTCGCTACAATAGAATACATGATGTGATCTATGGTTACTACAGAAATGGTTTAGATAATTTATACGATAAAGAAACAGAAGCAAGAACAGGAATTCTGGATGCGTTGATTCAATTGCAAGCTTTTGGAAAAGAGAATCCCAATACCATGATCCAGCAGTTCTTTATGCAGGGCAAATACCAGGAACTGGTTGGGATCTTCAAAAAAGCACCTGCTGCAGAAAAAGCAAAAGCAGCGGAGTTGCTGAGTGAATTAGATGTAATCAATGCGGGAAAATATAAAGAGGAGTTAAGATGATGAGGAAACTATTACTTAGCAGTTGTATGTTATGGTTGATGGCATGCGCAAATGATGAGAGTGATCGTATCCTTTCAAAAGACAGTATGCAAATCATCATGTGGGATATGATGAAAGCGGATGAACTCTTCATACGCAAAATGGTTACTGATTCCAATGCGGTAAAGAATAAAGAAGATGTAAAATTGTATGAAACGGTTTTCCGTATACATAAAGTGACGAAAGATCGCTTCTTTGAAAGTTATCGATACTATGAAGCGCATCCGATCTTATTCAAAGAGATCATTGATTCCATTGATTCTAAGTCGAATCGCGAGCGCATTGACCGTTATAGCGGTAAAAGAAACAAACCTTAATATTGCAGGCTATGAATAAAGTATTTGAGAATGCTGAAGCAGCCATTCATGATATACAAAATGGTGCAACACTCATGCTGGGTGGCTTTGGATTGAATGGTATACCTGAAAATTCAATCGCTGCATTGGTCAAGAAAGGAGTGAAGGATCTTACCTGTATCTCTAATAATGCAGGTGTGGATGATTTTGGTTTGGGTTTGTTATTGAAAACAAGACAGATCAAAAAAATGATGAGTAGTTATGTGGGAGAGAATGCAGAGTTTGAAAGACAACTCTTAAGTGGAGAACTCGAAGTGGATCTCATTCCGCAAGGAACATTGGCAACACGCATTCAAATGGCAGGGATGGGGATACCCGCATTTTTTACGCCGGCAGGATATGGAACAGAGATCGCAGAGGGTAAAGAAGTGCGTGTATTCAACGGAAAGCCACATCTTATGGAAATGGCGTTACATGCTGATTTCGCTATTGTGAAAGCTTGGAAAGGTGATACATTAGGGAATCTGGTCTTCAGAAAAACAACCAGAAATTTCTCTACCTCAATGGCAAAAGCGGGGAATATTACCATTGCTGAAGTAGAACACCTCGTTCAACCCGGTGAATTAGATCCCGATGAGATTCATGTAGCAGGCGTGTATGTGCATCGCATCTTTGCGGGTAGCGATTATGAAAAAAGGGTAGAAAGAAAAACAGTTAAATTAAGTGAAAAGTGAAAGGTGAAAAGTGAAACGGTTGTAAAGACAATTTCGTCTTTTCACTTTTCACCTTTCACTTTTCACAAAAAAAATTCATATGGCGCTAGATAAATTCGGAATTGCAAAAAGAATCGCGCAGGAATTGCGGGATGGTATGTATGTGAATTTGGGAATTGGCATTCCAACCCTTGTGTCTAATTTCATACCTGAGGGCATGACGGTGATCTTTCAAAGTGAGAATGGTATTTTAGGGATGGGACCATATCCTACTGAAGAACAAGTAGATGCTGATCTGATCAATGCAGGAAAAGAAACCGTAACGGTGATACCTGGTGGGGCTTTTTTTGACAGTGCAGAAAGTTTTGGAATGATCCGTGCCGGTAAGATCGATCTGACTGTTCTCGGTGCGATGGAAGTAAGTGAGAAAGGAGATATCGCCAATTGGAAAATACCCGGTAAAATGGTGAAGGGAATGGGCGGTGCGATGGATCTGGTAGCTAGTGCAAGAAATATCATCGTTGCTATGATGCATACCAATCCAAAAGGGGAGAGTAAATTACTTCCGGCATGTACATTGCCTTTGACAGGTGTTGGTTGTGTAAAGAAAGTAGTAACGGAATTAGCAGTACTCGATATTACAGATAAAGGTTTTGTATTGCTGGAAAGGGCCCCCGGTGTTTCAGTGGATGAGATCATTGCAAAAACAGCCGGCAAGTTGGTAGTGCCTGATCAAGTACCTGAAATGAAACTTTAGTGTACCGCAACAGTCAACTATTTGAATTTTATTTTGTTTAATCATTCATCTAATCATAAAAAAACAACTAAATGAGTATTCAAGCCGGTGCCATAGCACCTCAATTTTCACTCTTCGATACCGATAAAAACAAAGTATCACTGGCTGACCAAAAAGGGAAAAATGTGGTAGTACTGTTTTTCCCTTTGGCATTTACAGGCGTATGTACTACTGAGCTTTGTAATGTGCGTGATAATATTTCACTGTATAACAATACCAATGCAGTAGTATTTGGTGTGTCGGTAGACTCATTATTTTCTCTGGGAAAATTCCGTGACGAGCAGAATTTGAATTTTCAGTTACTCAGCGATTTTAATAAAGAAGCAGCAACTGCTTATGGTGTATTGTATGAAACTTTCCCGGCTTTTGAAATGCAAGGTGTAAGCAAACGCGCTGCATTTGTGATCGATAAAGAAGGAGTGGTTCGTTATGCAGAAGTTTGTCCAACACCCGGCGATCTTCCTAATTTTGAAGCGATCCAACAGACACTGAATAGTCTGAATTAAGAGATATTTCCATCTGATACAAGTCCGCTGTTGATGAAGTTTGGCTAAAAAAGCTGCTTCCAGACAGCGGATTTGTCATTTAAGGGGTCATTTTAACAGAGCTTTTTGTAAAAATGAGCTTCATTGACTAATTTAGAGTATTATTAAACCCATGTGGAATCGTTACACAATCGCCTTGCTGATTTGTATGATACTCGGAAGCAGCTTTGCTTCTGATGACTTCCCATATGGTTCCAATACCGGTTTTGAGTTCGGAGAGAATACATCTAAGGTTACTCGCTACTATCCCAACCCTGCTACTACTGTCATCAATTTTGAGTTCGACAAAACAGTCGACAAATCCTATACATTGCTGATCTGTAATTTTTTGGGTAAACGTATGACTGAAATGCGTATTACCGAGTCTAAGATCACTGTTTCGCTTGATGATCAGTATTACCGTGGTTTGTATATCTACCAATTGAGAGATCAAAGCAACCGTATTGTGGAATCAGGACGATTCCAAGTTGTAAAATAATGGGTTGATACTTCATCATTTATTCCCTTACCCTTTTTTGTATTTTACTTATATTTATCTATAACCCTTTTGGGTCATTTATTGATTAATACCAACCATATGAAACTGCTTTCACGTAGCGTATTGCTAGCGCTTACATTTTTTCTTTGCATCATTGTATCAGCACAAAACAAAACCACAGGACCGGAGTGGAATACAGGAACCTTTTCCAATCTGAAATTCAGATCTATTGGACCTGCGGTTACTTCTGGTCGTATTGCTGACTTTGCGGTGAATCCTGCAAATACCAGCGAGTATTATGTAGCCACAGCTGCAGGTGGTGTTTGGAAAACAACCAACCATGGGGTCACATATCAACCGGTGTTTGATGCACAAGGATCTTATTCGATCGGTTGTGTAACCATCGATCCCAATAACAGTAATGTGGTGTGGGTAGGCTCCGGTGAAAATAATAACCAACGTTCTGTTTCTTATGGCGATGGTGTCTACAAATCTGAAGATGGTGGCAAGACATGGAAGAATATGGGATTGAAAAATTCAGAGCATATAGCAGAGATCATTGTAGATCCTACTAATTCCAATATCATTTATGTAGCTGCATATGGTCCTGTTTGGAATGAAGGCGGAGATCGTGGTGTTTATAAATCAGTAGATGGCGGACAAACATGGAACCTAGTGAAGTCTGTCAGCGCTTATACAGGTTGTAATGACCTGGTGATGGATCCTCGTAATCCTAATGTACTGTATGCTTCTTTTCATCAGCGTATGAGAAAAGTATTCACTTATATCGGTGGTGGCCCTGAGTCTGCTTTATACAAAACAACTGATGGTGGTAGTACTTGGAAAAAAGTGGAAGGCGGATTTCCAGGAGGTGAATTGGGAAGAATCGGATTAGCGATCAGTCCTGTAAACCCAGATGTGTTGTATACGATTGTAGAGGCAAAGGATAATAAAGGTGGAATCTATTTGTCAAGAGATAAAGGAATGAGTTGGGAAAAGAGAAGTGGTTATACTACTTCAGGTAACTATTACCAAGAAATCGTCTGTGACCCTGTAGATGTGAATCGCATTTTCATTACAGATGTTTATTATAAAGTGAGTGATGATGCAGGTAAATCTGTATACAATCTTGGTGAGATCAATAAGCATATCGATAATCATGCTATTTGGATCGATCCAAATGATACTGATCATTTAATGGTTGGTTGTGATGGAGGTATTTATGAAACCTGGGACTTTGCCAAAAGTTGGGATTTTAAATCCAACTTGCCGGTCACACAGTTTTATAAAGTCGCTACGGATAATGCTTATCCATTTTATAGTGTGCACGGTGGAACTCAAGATAACCTGAGTTTAGGTGGACCTAGTCGTACTACATCTGCCAATGGTATTGTGAATGCAGATTGGTATATCACTTCTATTGGTGATGGTTTTGAAACACAGGTGGATCAATCCAATCCTGATATCATTTATGCGCAAAGTCAATATGGCGGTATTGTTCGTTTTGATCGTAAGAGTGGAGAATATCTATCTATCAAACCATCTGAAGGAGAAAATGAACCTGCTTATCGTTGGAACTGGGATGCGCCATTATTGATCAGTCAACACGATAATGCGAGGTTGTATTTTGGCGCTAATAAACTATTCAGAACAGACAACAGAGGGAATAGCTGGAAAGTGATCAGCCCTGATCTGACACGTCAGGTGGATAGAAATAAGTTGGAAGTGATGGGTAAAGTTTGGTCGGTAGATGCCATCGCTAAAAATGGAAGTACAGATATATTCGGGCAGCTAACCAGTATTGCCGAATCGAAATTCAATCCAGATATGATCTGGGTAGGTACTGATGATGGATTGATTCAATTAACAACTGATGGTGGAAAGAATTGGACAAAAATGGATAATCTTCCGGGTGTGCCGCCCATGAGTTATGTGCATCAGGTCATTGCTTCATTGCATGATGTGAACACAGCTTATGTTTGTTTCAATCAGCATCGCAATGGTGATTTTAAACCTTATGTCCTTAAAACAACAGATGCAGGTAAAACATGGAAGCCGATTCAATCTAATTTACCACAACGTGGAAGTGTGTACACAATTGCAGAAGACCATATCGATCGTGATCTCTTATTTGTGGGCACTGAATTCGGTGTATTCTTCTCCAATAATGGCGGACTGGAATGGACGCAATTAAAGGGTGGCTTACCTGTTGCTGCTGTACGTGACATGGAAATTCAACGAAGAGAGAATGATCTGGTCATCGCAACTTTTGGTCGTGGATTTTATATTCTAGATGATTACAGTGTATTAAGAAATATCAAAAAAGAAACACTCAATAAAGACGCTGTGATCTTCCCGGTGAAAGAAAGTTTAATGTTTATTGAAAGATATCCATTGGGATTACGCGACAAAGGACACTTAGGTAGCAACTATTTCAGCACACCGAATCCGCCTGTAGGTGCCGTATTTACTTATTACGTAAAAGATGACAGTAAAAAGTTGCGTGACCTTCGTTTAGAGCAAGAGAAAGCAAAAGGCCTTGGGTATCGTGACTGGGAAAC